>Ga0180301_10000425_pt1 | contig 32606 bp, 36 predicted proteins | sample GuaBasSediGuay16_FD_121797 | JGI IMG/M metagenome (GOLD analysis project Ga0180301, IMG submission 121797) | Subseafloor sediment microbial communities from Guaymas Basin, Gulf of California, Mexico - Guay16, Core 4569-2, 12-15 cm | ecosystem: Environmental > Aquatic > Marine > Hydrothermal... | reverse complement strand
CAGTTGGTCCGGGGTTCGAGTCCCTGCGGGCCCAGAAACTTTGTTCTTTAAATAGGCGGTAGGTTTAAAATACCGCCCGGACCAACAAAGGGAGCTTGAGGGAAAAAGTTTCCCTCAAAAAAGTAAGCTTCTGTAGGCTATTCGTGCAGGGGTAACAGCGAAGCTTGTTTTTTTCTTCTTGTTTTACTTACAAAGCGAAGCGTCAAAGGGGACAGCGTCCCCTTGAGGAGCGTAAGCGACGGTCCGGGGTTCGAGTCCCTGCGGGCCCAGAGAAAAGCGTTCTTTTAAAGATACAAACCGTAGATTTTAGTATTTTTAAGTAAAATTGCGGGCACATAGCTCAGTTGGTTAGAGCGCTACGCTCACATCGTAGAGGTCGCCTGTTCGAATCAGGCTGTGCCCAATTGTAAAGAAAATGGAACTAAAAGAAGAAATAGCCAAACTCATTCGATTACAGGAAATTGATTCCGAGATTTTTAAATTGCGAGAAATTAAAGATAAAGAAAAGCCCCGTCTTTTAGAAGAAATAAAAAACAGATTTGAAGAGAAGAGGGTAATGGTTAAAGAAAAAGAGGAAGAAATAAAGAATATCCAGCTTAGAAAGAAAGAGAAAGAGATGGATTTGGCTTCTAAAGAAGAGGGAGTAAGAAAAGCTCAGGGGCAGCTTTATCAGCTCAAAACTAACCAGGAATATCATGCTAAACTAAAAGAAATTTCTTCCCTGAAAGCTGATATCTCTGTAATTGAAGAGGATATATTAAATATTCTGGAAGACTTAGAACGCGCAGACAGAGAGCTGGCAGAAAGAAATTCTTTTCTAAAAAGAGAGGAAGAAGCATATCTAAAAGAGAAACAGAAGATAAAAGAGGAAATTAAAGAAATCGAAGCTAAGATAAATAATTTAGAAGCAAAGAGAAAGAGATTGACCGAGACCGTAGATAAAAAAATTCTGGAGCGCTACGAATATCTTCTTAAGAACCGTAATGGTTTAGCTATCGTTCCTCTGAAAGATGGAGTATGCGGTGGATGTTTTATGGACTTGCCGCCGGAAGTAATTAATCGCATTAAGCAGTATAAAGATATTATCTTTTGCGAGATGTGCGCTCGCATGCTTTATCTGGAGGAAGATTTTGGGCTTTGAGATATTTGCAGACGGCTCTTCTTTAGGAAATCCCGGTCCTGCGGGTCTCGGAGTGGTAATATATAAAAATAAGACGTTAATTAAGAAAATTTCCCTATCTTTAGGGGAAGCTACCAATAATATTGCCGAATATGCTGCTCTTTTAGTAGCTTTAGGAGAAGCGATTTCTTTGAAAAGTGCAGAAAAAGAAAAGATTAATATTTATATGGATAGCACTCTGGTGGTAAATCAGTTGAAGGAGAAATTTAAAGTAAAAAATCAATCTCTTAAGCCTTTTTTTACTATAGCCCGGCATATGCGGAAACTGGTTCCTAATTGCGAAATTTTATTCCGTCGGCGGGAAGAAAACCGTTTAGCGGATAAATTAGCAAAAGTTGCCGCCAAGAATGTTAAAGGCAGCTTTTCTTCTCAATTGGAATTGTTAAGATAGGAGGTAAAGATGAGTGGTCATTCTAAATGGGCTGGTATAAAACATAAGAAAGCAGCACAAGATGCCAAGCGAGGTAAAATTTTTACAAAGATAATTCGTGAAATCACAGTAGCAGCGCGAGAGGGAGGGGGTAATCCTGATACAAATGCTGCTTTACGCACTGCTGTAGACAGGGCTAAAGCTGTCAATATGCCTTCTGATAATATTGAGAAAGCAATTAAAAGAGGTACAGGAGAGCTGCCCGGTGTTAATTATGAGACAGCTATCTTTGAAGGATACGGACCAGGAGGAGTAGCAATCTTGGTCGAAACTCTTACTGACAACAAAAATCGCACTTCAGCAGAAATAAGGAATATATTCTCCAAACGTGGCGGCAATATGGCGGGTTCTGGAAGTGTAGCTTGGCTATTTACAAAGAAAGGTTATATCTTAATTGACAGGAGTAAGACAACAGAAGATGAGCTTTTTTCTTTGGTAATCGATGCAGGGGCAGAAGATATTAGACAGGAGGGCTCTAACTTTGAAATAATTACCAATCCTAAAGATTTTGAGAATGTAAAAAGTGTACTTAAGTCTAAAAATCTTGAGTGGGATATGGCTGAGATAACTATGCTGCCGAATTCTTATGTGAAAGTAACCGGCCCTGAGGCGAAACAGCTTTTGTCTCTGGTAGAGGCATTGGAAGAACATGACGATTGTCAGCATGTTTATGCTAATTTCGACATCCCCGATGAAGAGTTAGAGAAAATTGCCGGGGATAGCAAATAAAGATTGTGTCAGATTCAGAATCTTCCTTGGTGATAGGGGTAGATCCAGGACTGCAGACAAGTGGAGTAGTTTTAGCTAAAATTAATTTTCGTGGCGAAGTGGAGATTATGAGCTGGGAGGAAATAAAAACTAAAGGTGCGTGGTTGCTTTCTCGTCGTATAGCTTATATTTATGCCCGCATTAAAAAAATAATGATTAAGACGCATCCTGAGATTATGGCTATTGAGAAAATTTATTCCCACTATCGCCATCCTTATACTGCTTCTTTGTTAGCTCATGCACGCGGGGTAATTATTTTAGCCGCTGAGGAAGTAGGCGTCAAAATAGTGGAATTTTCTAATACACATATAAAAAAGGCAGTGCTGGGAAGGGGTAATTCTTCAGCGGTACAGTTGCGTAAAATGGCGGCATACTTAGCCGGCAGAGATATACCTTTTTCCTCTCAGCATCTGACGGATGCCTTGGCGTTGGTCCTGGCGTTTGCTCATACAAAAAAAGTAGGTCTTAAATACTTATGATTGTTAAGATAAAAGGAAAGTTATTAAGAAAAGATAAAGATAGAGTCCATTTGGGAGTGGGAGGGCTGGTTTATGAAATATTGATTTCTGAATATACTTATGAACATCTTAAGTTATCGGTTAATAACGAGCTACAAGAATTTGTTATTTACGAATATATGCAGGCAGATAGTAACCGTATTTATCCCGTATTTATTGGATTTTTAAACGAGCTGGAGAAAGAGTTTTTCGAAATGTTTATAAAAGTTTCTGGCATAGGCCCTAAAGCAGCACTGAGAGCTTTTAGACGTCCTCTAACAGAAATTGCCCGCGCCATAGAAGAGGGAGACATTAACTATCTTAAAAGTCTTCCTTCTATTGGATTGCAAAGAGCAAAAAATATTGTAGCTTTCTTACAGGGAAAGATTGGCCGTTTTCTTTTAATTAAGGAGTCTACGGCAACTACAATGCCAAAGACAGATAAAGAGGAGCTTAAGTCTGAAGCCGTAGAGGTTCTATTGCAACTTCAATATAAGAAAAGAGAAGCCAAAGAAATGGTAGATAAGGCTTTAAAAAGCAACATTCGTATTGAGAGTCTGGAGGAGCTATTGAATGAAATTTATCGCCAGAAAAACATCAGAGCTTATGGATAAAAGAAAATTAAAGTCCATAGTGGAATCTTTACTTTTTGTGAATGAGAATCCGCTTTCTGTGGCAGAAATTGCCAAGTTGTTAGATGTAGAAAGAGGTTTGATTAAGGAAGTAATTGAAGAACTTAAAAATAGTTATGTAGAGCGTCAGGCAGGAATCGAGATTATTACGGTAGCCGGCGGCTATCAAATGTGTTCTGCTAAATATAATGCTGAGTGGGTAAAAAAGTTTTATAAAGATAAGTTTAAACAGCGGCTCTCTAATGCCGCGCTGGAAACATTGGCTATTATTGCCTACCGTCAACCGGTGACTAAACTGGAAATTGAGTCTATTCGGGGAGTTAATAGTGACGGTGTGGTACGTAGTCTTTTAGAGATTGGTCTAATTAAGATTAGCGGACGCAAGGAAGTTATTGGGCGTCCGTTCTTATACAGCACTACTAAAAAATTCTTGGAGCATTTTGGTCTTAATTCTTTGAGAGACCTGCCCGATTTAAATGAAGGAGGGGTATTTAGTGATGGACTTAAAGAAATTACGTCGGCAAATAGACAAGATTGATTTAAAAATTCTGGAGTTACTCAATCAGCGTGCCAGAATTTCGCTAGAGATAGCCCGTCTTAAAAAGGCGCGCGGCATGTCTCTTTATTCTCCTACCCGTGCCAAAGAAGTCCTGGATAATGTTGTGAAGCACAATACAGGCTTGATTCCGGCTGATATTTTAGAGTCAGTTTTTACACAAATTACTTCTTTTTCTTTAGCCTTAGAGCGCCAGTTTAAAGTGGCTTACTTAGGTCCTGAAGCTAGTTTTACCCATTTGGCCGCCATTAAGAAATTCGGTGATAAAGTAGGCTTCATTTCTTGCGAAGGCATAGGAGAAGTTTTTAAGAAAGTAGAACTGAAGGAAGCGGAATTCGGAGTAGTTCCCGTAGAGAATTCTATAGAGGGCATGGTAAATCATACTCTGGATATGTTTATTACTTCTGAGCTTAATATATGTTCTGAAATAGTATTACGTATTGAGCATTGCCTCTTGGCGAATATCTCTTTAAATAAAATTAAGAAAGTATACTCTCATCCTCAGGTTTTTTCTCAATGCCGGCGGTGGCTTCAAAAGAATCTTCCTCAAGCCGAATTAATTCCTACTTCTACTACTTCTAAAGCTGCTGCGTTGGTTAGGAAGAAAAAAGACGCTGCTTGCATTTCTTCTGCTGCAGCCGCAGCTATTTATCATCTTAATATAGTAAAGAGAGGCATAGAGGATTTTTCAGACAATGTTACCAAGTTTCTGCTTATTGGTATTTGTCGTACCGCACCTACAAAATCAGATAAAACTTCGCTGCTTTTTTCTGTAAAAGATAAAATAGGGGCTCTTCATGACATGCTCGTGCCTTTTAAGGAAGAGAAGATAAACCTTACCAAAATTGAGTCACGTCCTTCTAAGAGAAAAATGTGGGAGTATTATTTCTTTGTAGACTTAGAAGGCCACATAGAAAATCAGAAAATTAGAAAAGCGATTGCAAAGCTAAAGCGTAAGTGTAATTTTCTTAAGATTTTAGGGTCTTATCCTAAAGACGATGTGGGTAGAGGCAAATAAAAATTTGGCGGATATACCGCGTTATAAGCCGGGGCTTCCCATAGAGGAAGCCAAAAGAAAGTTGAACTTAAAGAGGGTAGTTAAGCTTGCTTCTAATGAAAATCCCTTTTCGCCTTCACCTCTGGTAGTAAGAGAAATCAGAAAGTATGCCGCCAATATTAATCGTTATCCGGAAAGTAATTGCTTTTATCTACGACGGGCAATATGCCGCAAAATGAGAATAAAAGAATCTCATATTATCTTTGGCAATGGGTCTGATGAGATTATAACTTTAGCTTTGAGAGCATTTGTAAGGGAAGGAGATGAAGTTATCATTGGTGAGCCGACTTTTCTTATTTATAAGATACAATCTCTCGCCTGCGGGGCACGGTTGGTAATTGTTCCTCACAAAGAGTATACTTATGACTTAGATAGTATTAAGAAGAAAATAACCCGACGTACAAAAATTATCTTTATTGCTAATCCTGAAAATCCTCTAGGTACTTATATTGATTCGCAACGGGTAAGAAATTTTCTCGAGAGTGTGCCCTCCTCGGTCCTGGTTTTTTTTGATGAAGCGTATTTTGAGTTTGCACCTTCTGATTTCCCTCACACGTTAGAGTTTATCAAAAGAGGGAGAAAAAACATAATATTTACCAGGACATTTTCTAAGGCTTATGCCTTAGCAGGATTGCGTATAGGATATGGCATAGCTTCAAGAGAGATAATTGAGAATTTGCAGAAAGTTCGGGAGCCTTTTAATGTAAATAGTTTGGCTCAAAAAGCAGCACTAGCGGCAATGCAGGATGGAAAGTGGCTGAGAAAAATCATAGATTATATAAAAAATGAAAAAAGGTTTCTTTACCATTCTTTAGATAAAATAGGCCTCTTTTATATTAGGAGTGCGACAAACTTTATTATTATAAGTACCTTGCCCCGTAAGAATGTTGCCTCTTTACTTCTTAAGAAAGGGGTTATTGTAAGAGATATGTCGAACTGGGGGATGAGGGGATTTATTCGTGTCAGCGTAGGTAAAAGGAGAGAAAATTTAGCGTTTTTGAGAGCATTGAAGGAAATATGGCCGGTTAAAAAGAGAGATTATGCTAAGAGGAGGAAAAAATGATAATCGTTCTAAAACCTGATGCTACAGAGAAAGATATCGAACATATAAAGAAAAAAGTAGAAAGTTTTGGCCTAAAGACAATGATTTCTCGCGGCACAGAGAGGACTATCATCGGCGTAATTGGGCCGGAGGATATATTGCGTTCCCAACCTCTGGAAGCTTTCCCCGGGGTAGAAAAAGTAATGCCTGTTTTGGCTCCTTATAAACTTGTCTCGCGCGATTTTAAACCTCAGGATTCTGTTATAAAGATAAAGGGAAAGCTGGAGATAGGCGGTAAAAAAATTGTAGTAATTGCGGGTCCTTGTTCTATTGAGTCGGAAGAACAATTGAGAGAAGTAGCCACTCAAGTTAAAGCGGCAGGGGCAAGGATTTTACGAGGGGGGGCTTTTAAACCCCGCACTTCGCCTTATAGCTTTCAGGGATTAGGAGAAGAAGGATTGAAGATATTGAAACGTATAGGAGACGAAGTGGATATGATTACAGTTACAGAAGTTATGGATCCCCGTGATGTAGAACTAGTAAGCCGTTATGCGGATATCTTGCAAATCGGAGCCAGGAATATGCAGAATTTTAATCTTTTGAAAGAAGTAGGTAAGACTAAAAAGCCGGTTGTTCTCAAACGGGGGCTTAGCGCTACAATTAAAGAATTTCTTATGAGTGCTGAATATATTCTTTCCGAAGGAAATTTAAATGTCATCCTGTGTGAGCGGGGTATAAGGACTTTTGAAGACTATACTCGTAATACTTTAGATATCAGCTGTGCGGCAGTGGTCAAGAATCTTTCTCATCTTCCCATAATAATTGATCCTTCCCATGCCAGCGGGAAATGGAATTTGGTTGCGCCTTTGTCTAAGGCTGCCATAGCGGCAGGCGCAGATGGAATCATGGTAGAAGTTCATCCTCGTCCTGAAGAGGCTCTTTCCGATGGTCCTCAGCAGCTTCTGCCGGAGAAATTTTCTCAATTAATGGAGGAACTAAGAGAAATAGCGAAAGTTTGCAAAAGAAGCATATGAGATTTAAAAAAGTTGCCATTGTAGGATTGGGACTTATTGGCGGTTCGATAGCTAAAGCTATTAAAAAATATCATCTGGCTTCTTCTTTGTGGGGTTTAGCACACACTTCTCTTTCTTTGAACAAGATAAAAAAACTTTCTCTTTTTGATCGTTTGACGCTGAATCTGGAAGAGGCAGTCAGAGACGCAGAATTGGTGATTCTAGCTGTACCAACATTGGCAATCAGAGAATACATAGTTAAATTGAGCGGTAAATTATCAGATAAATCTTTAGTTATTGACGTCGGCAGTGTAAAGAAACCCATAGTTAAAGCGGGAAGCAAGTTTTTAAAAAGTAAGTTTGTAGGAACTCATCCTCTAGCTGGTTCAGAAAAAAACGGCATAAATGAAGCCCGTGCCGATCTTTTTAAGAATTCTTTAGTAATAATTGTCCCTTCTCGTCATAAAACTAATACTCAGAAGGCAGCATTATTTTGGCGTAGTTTGGGGGCAAAAGTGAAGTTTGTAGGTGCAGAAAAACATGACAAAATTATGGCATTTACTTCGCATCTGCCGCATTTGATAGCTTTTTCTCTGCTGGAGTCTCTTCCGGAGAATTTTCTCAAATATAAAGCCGGCTCCCTGCGCGATATAACGCGGGGGGCTGCTTCATCGGCACTGCTTTGGTATGATATCTTTAGTGACAATTTTGCCAATATAAAATTAGCCTTTGACAGATTTGTAAAATCTTCCCGTCAGATAATGGGTTATGTTAAGGCGGCAGATAAACAGCGTTTTCTCAAACTGGTTGAGAGAGCTAACAGAAAGGCTTTGCGATGATAGTAGCAATAGACGGTCCTGCCGGCAGCGGCAAAAGTACCATTGCTAAGATTCTGGCAGAAAGATTAGGAGCCCTCTATATTGATACGGGTGCTATGTATAGGGCACTTACTTATAAAGTCTTGGCTTCAGGCATAGACCTGCAGGATAAAGAGAAAATATATGAAATAGCCAGAAATACTAAACTTGATTTTGTAAAGAAAGGCAGCACTTATCATATCCTTCTTGATGGTAAAGATGTAAATGAAGAGATAAGAAAACCAGAAGTTAGCACCAAAGTGTTTTATGTAGCTGATTATCCTAAAATAAGAGGGATTATGGTCTTTCTTCAGCGAAAGTTATCAACAAACGAGAGTGTAGTAATTGAAGGTCGGGACACAACTACCGTTGTTTTCCCAGAGGCAAAGCATAAATTCTTTTTAGATGCAGAGTTTTCTGAGAGAGTCAGAAGAAGGCAAAGTGACCTTTTGAATAAAGGGATAAAAATTAGCTGGGAAGAATTATCTCAATCTTTGGCAGAACGAGACAGAAAGGACAAAACCCGTCCCGTAGGAGCATTGAAACAGGCACCCGGGGCAATTTATATTGATACCACAAAATTGTCTATTGAAGAGGTTGTAAATAAACTTCTAGAAATTATCAATAAGAAAGATGTCTGAAAATATTAGAAACTTTTGTATCATAGCTCACATTGACCATGGAAAATCTACTTTAGCTGACCGTTTTCTAGAGATTGGCGGGGCTATTACCAGAAATGAAGCTTCTGCTTCTCAAGTTCTGGACAGTATGGATTTAGAAAGGGAGAGAGGGATAACTATAAAAGCGAAAGCAGTAAGATTAAATTACAAATCTAAGGACGGCCATATTTATGTTCTCAATCTTATAGATACCCCAGGCCATGTAGATTTTACCTATGAGGTAGCAAAGTCTCTGGGGGCGGTAGAGGGAGCTATACTCCTGGTTGATGCCTCCCAGGGAGTTGAGGCGCAGTCAGTTGCTAATTACTATTTAGCCCGCGACCATAATCTGAAGATAATACCTGTAGTAAACAAAATAGACTTACCTATGGCTGATAAGGAAAGAGTTAAGAAACAGCTTGTAGATATATTTGGTTTTTCTGAAAGTGAGATTATTTATGTATCGGCTAAGGAAGGATGGGGTATTGAAGATATTTTAGAAAGCATTATCAAGCAAATTCCTCCTCCGCAGGGTGGAATTGATGAACCACTACGCGCTTTCCTTTTTGATTCCAGTTATGATGAGTTTAAGGGGGTTATTGTTTATTTGCGTGTACTAGAGGGAAAAATCACTAAAGGAATGGAGATAAAATTGATTGATAAAGGAGACTTTTATCGGGTAACTGAGATAGGGGTGTTTAATCCGCGACCGCAAGAGAAGAATTCTTTAACGGCAGGAGAAGTAGGATACATTTGTTGTAATATTAAGAACCCTCGCGATGTAAGTATACCTGATATTGTTATAGATAAAAATAATCCTACCCACAAAAAATCGTTCTCTTATCGCCGTCTTCCTCCTATGGTTTTTTCTGGTTTGTTTCCGGCTGCCGTAGGAGATTATAATAACTTAAGGACGGCTATGGAGAAACTTAGCCTTTCCGACCCTTCGTTTGTATACGAACCCGACCATTTAGATATTTTAGGATATGGATTCAGGTGCGGATTTTTGGGCTTGTTACATATGGAGATAATAAAAGAGAGAATAGAAAGGGAATATGGTATAGAGATTATTTTAACTACTCCCAATGTAAGATATGAAGTTACCACTAAAAAAGGTACTTTTTTTGTGGAGTCTCCTTATAAATTTCCTTCTCCTCAGGAACTAATAGAGGTAAAAGAACCATTTGTAAAAGCGGTAATTATTACTCCTTGGGAGTTTATGGAGCCGCTATATGAACTGGCTAAAAAAAGAAGGGGTATTCCGCGGGAAAGTGATTATTTAGGCCAGGACCGTATGAAGATAACTTTTGATATTCCTCTGGCTGAAATTATAGTAGATTTTTATGATAAGGTAAAGTCTGTTACCAAAGGTTACGGTTCGCTGGATTACGAATTTATAGGTTTCCGCCCCGCTGATATTGTTAAGGTTGATATTCTTTTCAATCGTAAACCTACCGGTGTTTTTTCCTTTCTGGTAGAAAGGAGCAAGGTGCTTGAGAGAAGCCGTTTAATAATAGAGAAACTTAAAGAGACTATACCTCGCCATATGTTTGAGATAAATATTCAGGCGGCAGTAGGTTCTAAAATAATGGCGTCGGTAAAGATTCCGCCTTTGCGTAAAGATGTAACGAGCAAATGCTATGGAGGTGATATAACGCGGAAGCGAAAATTATGGGAGAAACAGAAAAAGGGCAAGAAGAAAATGAAAATGCTGGGACAGGTAGAAGTTCCCTCACGAGCTTTCTTGGAGGTACTTAAAATATGAACAAACATCAAAATAAAAAACGTTCTCTATGGTATGAATGGTTTGAATCAATTCTGGTAGCTTTAATATTGGCTGTATTTATTAGAACTTTCTTCCTTGAGCCATATAAAATCCCTACCACCTCTATGGTTCCAACTCTTATGCCAAGAGATAAAATATTAGTTAACAAGATTATTTATGGACCACGTATTCCTTTTGTGGGTTTGAGAATACCGGGATTTCGCAAGCCAAAACGAGGCGAAGTAATTGTCTTTATTGCTCCTCCTGAGCCAAATAAGTGTTATGTCAAAAGACTAATTGGTTTGCCGGGAGAGAAAGTTTCTATTAGAGATGGCCGTATTTACATTAACGACAAATTAATCACACTTCCCTCTATCAGTAGAAATTTTTATTACAACCGGGGTCTTTATGGGCAGGAAGGAGGAGAGATAAAAGTTCCTGCCGATAGCTATTTTGTTTTGGGGGATAATAGCGCTTTGTCGCGAGACAGTCGTTATTGGGGTTTTGTGCCTTATCGGAATGTTGTGGGTAAAGCTTTGGTTATTTGGTGGCCGCCGCGGCGTTTCAAACTAATTTACTAAATGAATTTCGCCAATAAGATTTCTCTCTCGCGTATATTTGCCATTCCTTTCTTTATAGCTTCTTTGTACTATTATTGTTGGTTCAAAGATGAGATATTTCGCTGGTTTTCTCTTGGGATTTTTCTCTTTACAGTTATTACAGACTTCGCCGATGGTTTAGCAGCACGGATAAGGAAAGAAAAGACCAGTATTGGTAAGATTCTAGATCCCTTAGCAGACAAGTTGCTTTTGATAAACGCATTTGTCTGGCTTTATTATTTTCGGGGATGTTTACCTTTTAAATACAGGATTCCTTTTGTGGTCGTGTTGATAGTTATTAGTCGTGACTTAATCATTTTGTTAGGAGTACTGATTTTGTTTCTTTTTAAAGTAGAGATTGATATCTCTCCTAATATTTGGGGCAAACTTACTACTTTCTCTCAAATGTTAACCATTCTACTTCTGCTTTTTGACTTTAAATATACGCCTCTTTTTTGGAATCTTGCTCTTGTGTTCACTATCGCCTCAGGTCTCTTGTATATAAAAAGAGGTATAACTGCTTTAAATATCTTCGATTTAGGAGGAAAAAATGGCCGCTCTAAATAATAACTTTCTCACCCTGGTATTTTTCTTGGCAGTAACTTATATCTTTGCTTCTATTCCTTACGGCTTTATTTTGGTGAAAACAATTAAGCACGAAGATATAAGAAAGTTTGGCTCGGGTAATATTGGAGCTACAAATGTGGCCCGTTGTTTAGGATTAGGATGGGGTGTCTTCACATTTTTATTAGACTTTCTTAAAGGTTTTATTCCCGTGTATGGGATTTCAGTATGGAGTGAAGGATTTGAGTCTCAGGTCTCTTCTTATCTGCCCCTGCTTACTGCTCTGTTATGTATAGCAGCACACAACCATTCGATATTTATCAGATTTAAAGGAGGTAAGGGGGTTTCTACCAGTATAGGAGTTATTACGGCTTTAAGTATTGCTAATTCTGTTTTGCGCCTGCCTTTATTCTTGGCTGTTGGTATATGGATAGCAGTCTTTCTGATATTTAGAATAGTGGCTATAGCTTCTTTAACTGCAGCTTTATTATTTTTCCTCAGTTGTGTTTTTCTGCATCTAAAAGGAAAATTCATATTGTTGTCTTTTCTAATTTTTGCCTTTATTGTATTCCGGCATCGTTCTAATATAGAAAAGTTAAGGAGAAGAAATGTTTAGCCTGTTTTTAATAATCGCGAGGGATATATTGACAACAGTTTATTTTTATGTTAGATTAAAGACATGCGCAAAAGAGTTTTCTTTCTAATCATATTAATGCTACCGGTAATAAAGGCTGTAGAGGGAGACGACGCTTTTTCTCCGCAGAAGATAGCCCGCGAGTATAGAGAAAAAGGTTATCTGGCTCAAAAGGAGGGAGATTTGAAAACAGCCAAAGCTTTTTATGAAAAAGCTGTATCTCTAGATCCTTCTTTTGCCGTTGTTTATAACGACTTAGGCATTATTTATGAGGCAGAAGGAGCGCTAAACAAGGCAGAAAATAACTATTTGAAGGCTATAGAGCTAAATCCGGCCTATTTATCTCCTTATACTAATATAGCGCTTTTATATGAGAAAGAAGAGAGATGGAAAGAAGCAAAGTATTTTTGGAAACAGCGTTACCTGCGAGATCCACGCTCTAGTTACTGGCGGGAAGAAGCAAGGAAGCACATTATTCTTTTAGGAGGAGATGAAGAAGTCAGAGAGAGCCATCTACGAGAGGAAGCAAGAGAACTTATGGCAGATTGGGAGAAGAAAAGAAAAGAACCTGAAGATAAGTTTACACAAACAATAAGAGACTATTTTCAAGGCGGATTCCGCAGCGTTAGCGATAATTAACCTCATTAAGCCATATCTATTCTAATTAAGTTCGAAAATAAATAGTGAAAATTTTAGTCAACTAATAAACCTTAGATAGTAAAACAAATTAAAGTTCTGTAACTATAACTATGCAGAGAACCGTTTATGTAATAGATGGTATGTCTATTTGCTATCGCTCTTTTTTCGCCCTAAAGAATCTTTCTACTCAGACAGGTTTTCCTACTAACGCTATTTATGGATTTATTAGTGTATTGAGGAAACTGTTTAAAATGTTTTCTATGGAGATAGCGGTAGTGTGTTTTGATACGCCAGCTAAAACTTTTAGACAGGAGCAATATTCTGATTATAAGATTCAACGCCCCCCTATGCCGGATGACTTAGCAGTACAAATTGACTTTATCAAGAAGATAATTTCTCTCTGGGGGGTGAAAACCCTAGAAAAAGACGGTTTTGAAGCAGATGATTTGATAGCGGCAATTGCCAAGAAGGCTATAGAAGAAGGGTACAATGTAGTAGCCATTACTTCAGATAAAGATATGTTGCAGATTGTAAGAAATAAAAAGATTGTACTTTACAACATTCAAAAGGAGAAATTTATTGACGAAACTTACATAAAGAACAATTTTGGCGTAGAGCCTTCTCGTATTCCTGATTTTTTGGCGCTGGTAGGGGATACAGTAGACAATATACCGGGAGTAAAAGGCATTGGCCCCAAAGCAGCTTTCTCTCTTATGAAGAAATTTGGCAATTTGGATGCTCTCTTGGCCAATCTAGATGAAGTTCCCTTGCGTCAACGCCAGTTAATATTGAATTCGAGAGAAGAATTACAACTTAGTCGCCAATTAGCCACATTGAGAACAGATGTAGATATAGATATAAATGTAGACGATTTTAGAGTAGAGCCTGCTAATTATAAAGCGCTAGCAAAGATATTTGAGGAATTAGAATTTAATTCTCTTTTGAAGGAGATCCACCCTTCTTATAACCGTAATAATAGCGTAGATTTAAAACTTAATGTTGTTTCGGAAGAAAAATTCAGACGAACGGTAGGAGAGAATAATTATTTTGCTTTTTTGCTTGCGGAAGATAACGCTTATCTTTGCAGTGGAGGGAAATTATTCCATGCAGCGATACATAAAATAACAGACTTATGGGAGAATGTTTCCATAAAGAAAATTGGTTATGATTTAAAGACGGCAAAATTACTCTTGCAGGAGAAGAATATCAAACTGGAAGGATTGCATTTTGATATACTTTTAGCTTCATTTCTTATTAAACCTTTGATGTTCCAGCCTGCTTTAGAACGGATAAGTTTGGAGTTTTTGGGGGAGGCTTTACCCTCGGATTATATGCTCCAGGTAAATATCATCGAGAGGCTGTATTTTAAACTTAAAGGTCTTCTGGCAGAAAATAACTTTGATTATCTATTTTATAAAATAGAGATGCCGCTTCTAGAAGTTTTAGTATGGATGCAAACCTCTCCTATTAAACTTGATGAAAGAGAGATGGACAGGGCACTGAAAAAGTTACGAAAAGAATCACTGAACATAACTAAACAGATATTCTCTCTGGCCCAAACTACTTTTAATCTCAATTCTCCCAGAGAGATAGCAACTGTTCTTTATGAAAAGCTTAAACTACCTGTGCTAAAGAAAACTAAAACGGGATTTTCTACTAATGAGGAGACGTTACACAAACTTTTACATTACCATCCTATCGTGGAATTGATTTTATCTTACCGCAAGGTAAATAAACTTATCAATACTTATATCATTCCTCTCAAAAAAGAGGCAGAAAGACACCGGGGCAAAATTTTTGCTAAATTTAGCCAGGTTTCAGCTCAAACAGGCAGGTTGACTTCATATTCTCCTAATTTACAAAATATTCCCGTAAAGACTGATACAGGAAGAGAGATAAGGAGATTCTTTACCTCTTCTTTTCCCGAAGGTTTTCTTTTGAGCAGCGACTATTCTCAGATAGAACTCAGAGTGCTGGCTCATCTCTCGCAAGATGCAGTTTTGAAGCAAGCTTTTGAACGTGATTTAGATATTCACACTTTTACAGCCAGTCTGCTTTTTAATAGGTCTGATATTACATCTTCTCAGAGAGAGCTGGCTAAAAAAATAAATTTTGCCGTTATTTACGGAATGGGTCCTCACGGATTAAAACAAGAGCTAAAATTGTCTTTTGAGGAAGCAAACGAATTTATCGCTAGTTACTTCCGGCGTTATCCCGGCGTGAAAGCCTACTTGGACAGTCTAAAAAATATGGCTAAAGAAAAGGGATTTGTAGAAACAATCTTTGGACGACGCCGTTATTTTCCTCTTTTAAAGAAAGCTAAAGGGGCTTTCTACGATTCACTTTTACGTCAGGCTATTAATGCTCCTATTCAGGGTAGTGCCGCGGAGATAATTAAGTTAGCTATGATCCAAATTTTTAAAGTCTTTCCACAATATAGTTTTCGTTCACGGCTGATAATTCAAATTCATGATGAACTTCTTTTCGACGTAGAAAAAAGCGAATTCAATAAAGTTAAGGATATAGTAAAGGAAGTGATGGAAAATGTATTTTCTCTCTCAGTTCCTCTGAAAGTAAATATTAGATATGGCAAAAATTGGGGCGACTTAGAGGAGATAAGAGAGAAGGAGGTATAATGAAAGTAGCTTTTTTTTCTTCAGAGGTTTTTCCTTTTGCTAAAACCGGCGGTTTAGCTGATGTATCTGGTGCTTTGCCACAGGCTTTGAAAAAGGCAGGAATGGAGGTCAAAGTATTTATGCCCCAATATAAGGATATTAAGCCTGCTATTCAGTATGATGGCTATGGCTTAGATAAATTAGGCAATAATGTTGAGGTAGTTTTTATAAGAAACGACGCCTATTACCACCGCGATTATCTTTATAATACACCTAAAGGAGATTACGCCGACAATCTGGAGCGTTTCAGCTTTTTTTGCCGCCAGTCACTTGAGATATTAAGGAATATGGACTTTTGCCCGGATATTTTTCACCTAAATGACTGGCAAACTAGTATCTTACCCCTTTATTTACGATTTAGCAATAACTCTTATTTTTCACAAAGCCGCACCCTTCTTACTATCCACAACTTAGCTTATCAGGGTTACTTTCCTTTGAATAAATTTTCCCGGCTTTTATTGCCTCCGGAAGCAAAAGACACTCTGTCTATTTATAATCAGCTTAATTTTCTTAAAAGCGGCATCATTACCGCTACAGCAGTAAATACCGTTAGTCCTTCTTATGCAGAAGAAATAAAAACCCAGGAATACGGTTGTGGTTTGGAAAAAATTTTACAGGAAAATGCTCATAAACTCTTTGGCATTATCAATGCTATAGATTACCAAGTTTGGGACCCTCAGCATGACAAATTCATTTATTTTCCTTACGCCTCTGATGATGAAGAAACTAAACGTAAGAATAAGGAGGCTTTGCGGGAAGAGTTTGGGTTAGAAAAAAATGAAAGAATGCTTATAGGGATGGTGGCGCGTCTTACAGAACAGAAAGGCATAGATATTCTCTCTGATGCTTTAGAGAAGATACTTAAGGAGCATCAAGTTATCATCCTGGGTACGGGCGAAGAGAAATATCATAAAATATTAAAATCTCTTTATTCTCATAATCAACAAAATTTCTCCTTGCATCTTAAATTTGACGAATCTCTCGCTCATAAAATTTATGCAGCTTCAGACCTTTTCTTGATTCCTTCTCGCTTTGAGCCTTGTGGGTTGTCGCAAATGATTAGCTTTAAATATGCCACAATCCCGCTAGTACATGCCACCGGCGGGCTTAAAGATACGGTTAAGAATTACGATTTTAAGAATGGCAAAGGAGACGGCTTTGTTTTTGAGGAGTATTCTTCTTCCGCACTTCTAGAAGCTATAGAGAGAGCCTGCCAGCTTTATAAAAATAAGGAAGAGTGGCATAGTTTAAGACGTAGGGTTAGTCAGTATAATTTTTCTTGGAGCGAGAGCGCCAGAAAATATATAGAATTGTATAAAAAAATTATAGCCGGTATTTAGATGATAATTGCTCTTACGGGCTCTTTTTGTTCCGGAAAAACCACGGTAGGTTCTATTTTGCGCCGACAAGGGTTAGAAGTGATAGATATAGATAAGATTTATGATAATATTCTTAGAACGAGTGCTTCTTTACGCAGCAAACTGGCAAAGTTATGGGGTGAGAGTGCAAAAATGCGAAGAATCGATAAGAAAATACTTTCTGAGATAGTTTTAACTCACCCTCAGGGATTAGAAAAGATTTCTTCTATCACTCATCCTTATATAATTACAGAATTAAGGAGGTTAGTAGCAAAATATAGGAGGGAAAGGAAGAAAACAAAAGTAGTCATATTCGAGGTACCGCTTTTATTTGAGAAAGGCTTAGATAAACTATTTGATATAACCATACTTGTCTGGTCGCCAAAATATATTCTTATTCAACGCGGCAAACAAAGAGGTTATCGCTATTCAGAAATATTAAGAATATTGTCTCATCAGATGTCGTCTCGCGAAAAGAAAAAACGCTGTGACTACGTTATAAAAAATAATGGCAGTCGTGAGGAATTAAAGAATAAGGTAGAAGAAATTTTTAAGAAAATTACAAATCAGGAGGTTTTTTATGGATATTGAAACTCTGAAGGATATGAAAGTCTCTGAGCTTAACAAATTAGCAAAAGAGCTTTCTATCAACGGTTTGAGCGGTCTTAAAAAGCAGGATTTGATATTTAAAATACTTCAAGCCCAGGCAGAAAAAGAAGGTTTAATGTTTGGCGAGGGGGTATTAGAGGTCTTGTCGGAAGGATTTGGTTTTCTGCGTTCGCCTAATTATAACTATCTTCCTTCTCCCGATGATATCTATGTTTCTCCTTCTCAAATCAGAAAGTTTAGTTTGAAGACAGGAGATGTAGTAAGCGGCCAGATACGTTCTCCCAAGGATAATGAAAAATATTTTGCTCTTTTGAAAGTAGAAGCAGTAAATTTTGGCGATCCTGAAGCAGTAAAGGGAAGAATTCTCTTTGACAATCTTACGCCGATTTACCCTAAAGACCGCTTTATTTTAGAGACAACCCCTGATGAACTCTCAACACGAATTTTGGATTTACTGGTTCCTATTGGTAAAGGACAGCGTGGCCTGATTGTAGCTCCCCCTTACAGCGGCAAGACAGTTCTTTTGCAAAAAGTTGCTAATTCAATTACGGCCAATCATCCTGAGGTATTTCTGATGATACTTTTGATTGACGAGCGTCCTGAGGAAGTAACGGAAATGAAAAGGATGGTTAAAGGGGAAGTTATTAGCTCTACTTTTGACGAACCAGCGGATAGACATGTGCAAGTAGCAGAAATAGTCTTAGAAAAAGCCAAACGCCTTGTAGAATACAAGAAGGATGTAGTAATTCTTTTAGATAGTATTACACGGCTGGCGAGGGCTTATAATTTAGTGGAGCCTCATTCCGGTAGAATACTCTCGGGAGGAATTGATTCTAATGCTCTTCATAAGCCTAAGCGCTTTTTTGGTGCCGCCAGAGCCGTAGAAGAAGGAGGATCTTTGACTATATTGGCTACAGCTTTGATTGATACCGGCTCGCGTATGGATGATGTAATATTTGAGGAATTTAAAGGAACGGGCAATATGGAGATAACTCTAGACCGTAATATTTTCCAGCGGCGCATTTATCCTTCTATAGACATAAAGCGTTCCAATACACGCCGTGAAGAACTCCTGGTACATCCTGATGAATTACAGCGGATTTGGATATTGAGAAAAGTATTGAATGATTTAAATTCAATTGAGGCTATAGAGTTGCTGCGAGAGCGCCTGTCTCGCACTAAAACCAATGTTGAATTCTTATTGACTATGAACCAGTAAAGAGAAGGAGGTTTTTATGAAGAAAGGTTTACATCCTAAATATGTGGAATCAACCATAATCTGCGCCTGTGGTAATGTTATTCATACGCGTTCTACCCGTCCCAATATTCACGTAGATATTTGCTCAAAGTGTCATTCCTTTTTTACGGGCAAACAGAAGCTGGTTGATTCAGAGGGGCGGGTTGATAAATTCTTGAATAAGTATAAGAAGCATGTTAAGTGAAGCCCAACAGCGTAAACTGAGAGAAGAGTTGAAGGATTGTGAGCGAAAACTTTCCCAAGGCAGAGTTTCTCTTGATAAAGAAGCATATGTAAATTTAAGTAAACGTTATGCTTATCTCAAAAGCATTGTTTATCTCCTGGATAAGCTAAATAAATTACAGCAGCATTATCAAGATACAAAGCTTCTTCTTGAAAGTAAAGAAGAAGAGGCAGAAGTCAAAGAATTAGCCAGGGAAGAAATGGAGTCTTTGGAGAAAAGAATCTCTGAACTAGAGGAGGAAATTGAGGAAAAAATCTTTGAGAGCGAGTCAGAACCTAACCGGGGAGTGATTTTGGAAATTAGGCCCGCAGCAGGAGGGCTGGAAGCCTCTTTGTTTGCCGCTGACCTCTTCCGTATGTATTCAAAGTATATATTGAGGAAGAACTGGAAGCAGGAGATTCTTAGCTCTCACCCTACAGATTTAGGAGGTTTTAAAGAAATAATTTTTGGAGTGAGAGGAGATTCTGCCTACGCTTATTTAAAATTTGAGAAGGGCGTTCACAGAGTACAAAGAGTTCCTACTACAGAGTCTTCGGGCCGCGTGCATACCTCTACGGTAACGGTAGCAGTATTGAAAGAACCGGAAGAAATAGAAGCCGCTATAGATAACAAAGATTTAAAAATTGAGACTTTTCGTTCTTCCGGTCATGGTGGCCAGCACCTAAATGTTACTGATTCTGCCGTAAGAATTACCCACCTCCCCTCAGGGATTGTGGTTACCTGCCAGGACGAGCGCTCTCAAATTAAGAACCGGGCCAAGGCTATGCGTATTCTTAAAGCAAAAATATTAGACCTGGAAGCTAATAAGCAGGCGGCTAATATTGCACAGGAAAGAAAAAATCAAGTAGGAAGCGGAGAACGGAGCGAGAAAATACGCACTTACAATTTTCCCCAGAACCGCCTTACTGATCATCGTATTCCTCTGACTATTTATCGTTTAGATGCAGTTATGGAGGGAGATTTAGACTTAATTATTAAACCTCTTATTCGCCATGTAAGAATGAATAAAATAGGCCAGGATGTTTAAAGTAAAAGATTTATTTAAAAAATACCCTTTCTCTTGGTCTCAGTTACAGTATATATTTTCCTCTCTCTTTTCAGAGGATATTTTTAGATTGTATTTGGAGAACAGGCATATAGATGACTCTATAGTTAGGCGTCTTAACTATGTAGCTTCTTTATATTTAGAGGGTGTGCCCCTGGAGTATATTCTGGGGAAAGTTAGCTTTTACGGTCTAAGTCTTAGCGTGAACCCTTCTGTGCTAATTCCCAGACCCGAAACAGAAATAATGGTGGAGAAAGTTATTGATTATCTGAGAAATATGTCTTTATCTCAGTTTACGGTTTTGGATTTAGGCACAGGTTCTGGCAATATAAGTTTGGCTCTGGCAGAGACGGCTTCAGCAGAGGCATTAATAATTAGCTCTGATATCTCTTTTTCTGCTCTAGAAGTAGCAAAAGAAAATTTTGATTATTACTCTTGTAACAATATTTATCCTCTCTGCGCCAATATGTTTTCTGCTTTTAAAGAAAAGGTGTTCGATATTATTGTTACCAATCCTCCTTATGTAGAGAGTGCTTATCTTAAGAAAGCCCCTTTTCTTCGCCACGAGCCTCTTCTGGCATTACAAGCAGGAGAGGATGGTCTGGATTTTATCAGAAAGATTATTTCTCAAGCGGGAGTTTTTCTTACGAAGAAAGGACGGCTATTTATGGAGATAGGTTATAATCAGGCAGAGAGAGTAAAGAAAGAGTTGGAATGTTCGCATAAATTGCGCTTAGTGGAAACATTTTTTGATTACACAGGCAAAGAGAGAATAATTGTAGCTGAAAGGATAAATTAAGCTATGGATAAGCTGATTATATTTGGAGGCAAGCCTTTAAGAGGTGAGGTGAAAGTAAGTGGGGCTAAGAACTCTGCTTTGCCTATTATGGCCGCCAGTCTGCTTACAGAAGAGGATTGCTTGATAAAAAATGTTCCTCACCTTTCCGATGTATACACTATGGCAAAAATCCTTACGGCTTTAGGTAAAGAAGTAAAATTTGAATCTGACCGTCTTTTGATTAGACATCGCCGTTCCCAGAGCTTTGTTGCCCCTTATCGTTTAGTTCGTACTATGCGGGCTTCTTTTTGTGTATTGGGCCCGCTTTTAGCCGGACGACATAAGGCAAAGGTTTCTCTGCCCGGGGGGTGTGTAATTGGCCTGCGCCCGGTAGACCTTCATCTAAAAGGTTTAGAAGCATTGGGGGCTGAAATAAAGATAAGCGGAGGCTATTGTTGGGCTAAAGCAGCAGAACTAAGAGGAAGGGAAATATTTTTGGGAGGAGATTTTGGCTCCTCCGTCCTAGCTACAGCTAATATTATGATGGCTTCTACTCTGGCGAAAGGGAGAACAGTTATAGACTTTTCTGCCTGTGAGCCGGAGATAGTAGATTTAGCTAAAGTCTTAAAGAAAATGGGGGCAAAGATAAGAGGAGAAGGCACGCCTCGCATAGTGGTAGAAGGTACTAAATCTTTAGGAGGATTTGAGCATAAGATTATCAGTGATAGAATTGAGGCAGGGACTTTTGCGGTATTTGCGTTAGTTAGCGGGGGGCGCATAAAACTACAGGGTGCAGAACCGGCTCACCTTCTGGCTGTCTTTGATGCTTTAACAAAGATTGGCGCATCAATAAGAATAAAGGATACAGAAGTTTCAGTTAGCGGACGGAGAGTGAAGCCTCTGAATATAACTACTTTCCCCTATCCGGGGTTTCCTACCGATCTACAGGCTCAATTTATGGTACTTTTGTCTTTAGCCAAAGGTATATCTGTAATAACGGAAAAAGTATATCCCGATCGTTTTATGCATGTAGCAGAACTAAACCGTATGGGGGCTAGAATTCAAAGATTTGGGCCTTTAGCGGTAATTGAAGGTATAAAAAGATTCAGCCCGGCGGAGGTTATGGCTTCCGACCTAAGGGCTTCTGCTGCTTTGGTAGCGGCGGGATTAAATGCTGTGGGCAAAACAGTAATACATAGAGTTTATCATCTTTACCGCGGATATGAGAATTTGCAGCAGAAACTAGAGAAACTGGGAGCTCAGATAAAACGAGAAGATGAGTAAGATTCTACTCTTAGATAATTACGACTCTTTCACTTACAATCTTTATCAATATTTGCAGGAATTGGGCCAGAAAGTCATTGTAAAGAGAAACGACCAAATCGATTGTGAAGAGATTGCCAAACTTTCTCCCACAGGTATAGTTATTTCTCCTGGTCCGGGACGTCCAGAGAAGGCAGGTATTGTTGTAGTTGTGATAAAGAGTTTCTATGATAAAATACCTATCTTAGGAGTTTGTCTGGGGCATCAGGCTTTAGCTTATGCTTTTGGTGCAAAAATTGTAAGGGCTAAAAATATTATGCATGGAAAAACCTCTCTTATTTATCATAAAAGGACGGCACTTTATCGTAACATTCCTAATCCTTTTGTAGCGACACGTTATCATTCTTTAATTGTAGAAAAAGCTTCTTTGCCTTCTATATTGGAAATAGATGCTTATACTCAAGAAGGAGAAATTATGGGCCTGCACTTAAAGGGGCTGCCGGTTTTTGGCATACAGTACCATCCTGAGTCTGTTCTTACTACAGAAGGTATGAATATATTGCGCAATTTCCTGAAACTATGATTAAAGAAGCATTAAAAAAAATCCTAAGGGGAGAAGTATTAAGTTCAAATGAAGTAAAAAAGATATTCGCCAGTTTTCTGGAAAATAATTTCTCTCCTTCTCTCGCGGCATCTTTCCTTACAGCTCTTGCAGTACGAGGAGAGAGGGCGGAAGAGATAAAAGTAGCGCGGGACGTTCTTTTAGCTAAGGCAATAAAGTTGAATCTTAGTAAAAAAGTACGGCAGAATCTTATAGATGTTTGTGGCACAGGAGGGAAAGCCTTCAGCACATTTAATGTTTCTACATTAGTAAGCTTTGTGCTGGCAGCAGGAGGGGTATATGTAGCTAAACATGGCAATCGTTCCTTTTCCTCTTTATGTGGCAGTGCGGATATTATGGAGGCATGGGGGATTAATATTGAGGCTTCTCCTCTGGCCGTAGGGGCTTCTATTGAAAGAGTAGGTATAGGCTTTATTTATGCCCCTCTTTATCATCCGGCGATGAGACATATCGCTGGCTTGAGGAAGGAGATTGGCATAAGAACCATATTCAATCTGGTCGGCCCTTTAGCTAATCCTGCTTTGCCTTCTTTTCAGATGGTAGGCGTGTATAGGAAGGATTTTACAGAGAATATAGCAAAAGTGCTGCAAAAAAACGGGCTTAAAAGGTATTATGTGGTCTGGGGTGAAGGTATAGGAGATGAGGTAAGTATATTTGGCAAGACAAAAGTAACTACTTCTGCTAAAGGAGGCATCAAAACTTTTTATTTGTATCCTTCAGATTTTGGACTGAAGAAGTCAGGGCTGAAAAACATAAAAACCAAAGATATTAAAGACAGCCTGAAGCTAGCCGAAAAAGTCCTTTCCGCCAGAGCTTCTACTGCCTTGGATGTCGTACTGGCTAATGCCGCCTTGGCTTTTGTGTTATTAAAAAGAACATCCAGCCTCAAAGAAGGAGTAAGAAAATCTTACGCTTTGATTAAGAGCGGTAAGGTAAAAGAGAAAATGGAAGAACTGAAAACTTTTCTGCAGAGTTATGCATAAGATATTGTCATTAATAAGGGAAGCAAAGGCCAACGAAATAAAAATACTTCAAGAGTCACGCCAGGAAATTATGGCTTTAGCGAAAAAAGCGGCTAAGCCAATTTCCTTTTTCAAAAGTCTTCAAAGTAAAGATTCAATATCTTTAGTGGCAGAATTGAAACAGGCTTCCCCTTCCCGGGGTATCTTGCGCAAAGACTTCAATCACCTGAGCATTCTCCAGCTCTACGAAAAAGGAGGGGCAAGCGCTATATCTGTAGTTACGGAAGAAGAATTTTTCTTAGGTAAGCCGCGTTATTTGAAAGAAGTAAAAGAAAGAACAAAGCTGCCTGTCTTAAGAAAAGATTTTATTTTGGATGAGATACAAATTTATCAATCGCGGGCCTTAGGAGCGGATGCTGTGCTTCTTATTTTGCGTATGCTTGCGCCGGAAAAATTTCAGTCTCTCTATCGTCTAGCCAGAGATTTAGGAATGGATGTCTTGGTAGAAGTACATACAATGAGAGAGCTTAATCGTGCTATTGCCGCGGGTGTAAACATTATTGGTATTAATAACCGTAATCTGGATACATTTACTTTGGATTTAGAAGTAACCGCTAAAATTGCTCCTTTTGTGCCTGATAATGTTTTAGTAATAAGTGAAAGCGGCATCAACTCTGCTAAAGATATTCTCTGGCTGAAAGGATTAGGAATCGATGCCGTTTTAGTAGGAGAAGCTTTGATGGAGTCGAATGACATAGAGGCAAAGTTAAAAGAATTTCATGAAGCCAGTAAGAGTTAAGATTTGTGGAATTACCAACTTAGAAGATGCTCTTTGGGCCTACCAGTATGGTGCTGATGCCATAGGCTTCATTTTTTCACCCCAAAGCGTAAGATTTATTAGTTACTCTCAGGCTAAGAAAATTGCAGAGCAGCTTCCGCCTTTTATTAATAAAGTAGGGGTTTTTTTAAACCCTAAATTGTCTGAAGTGGAAGAAGTTTTGAAAGAGGTGCCTTTAGATACTCTGCAGTTTCATGGGAAAGAGTCTCCTGTATTTTGCCGAAGATTTGCGGCAAATTTTAAAATTATTAAGGCTTTCTTTCCTAAAAAAATATCTGACTTGCAATCTCTGTCTCATTATAAAGTTGATGCTTATCTTTTAGATATACCTTTGGCTGACAAAAAGCGTATACCTCAAGCTACTCTCAGTTATAAAATAGTTTCTCGTGTTTTAAATATTAACGAGCGAATTATAATATCAGGAGGGTTAACGCCGGATAACGTAGGAGATTTTCTTAAAAAATTTAACCCTCTGGCGGTAGATGTAGCAAGGGGTGTGGAAAGTCTGCCAGGAAAAAAAGATAGAGGGAAACTGGAAAGATTTATTAAGATAGTTAAAGGATAATTTATGAAAGGGAAAATTTATTTTGGTAATTTTGGAGGAATGTTTGTGCCAGAAACACTTCTGCATCCCTTGCAAGAACTTGAGAAAGCTTTTTTTCGCTGCTGGAATGACAAGAACTTTCGGCAAAAACTGCGCCAGCTTCTAATAAATTATGCCGGCCGTCCCACGCCCCTTTATTATGCCCAGAATCTAAGTCGGGAGCTTAATCTCAGAATATACCTTAAAAGAGAAGACTTGCTTCATACCGGCGCTCATAAAATAAACAATGCCCTGGCCCAGGCCTTGTTAGCTGTATCTATGAAAAAAAAGAGGGTAATTGCTGAGACGGGAGCCGGGCAGCACGGGGTAGCTACTGCTACCGCTTGTGCTCTTTTAGGGCTTAAATGTGTTGTATATATGGGACGGGTTGATGTTGAGCGGCAGGCGAATAATGTAAAGAGGATGAGACTTCTGGGGGCAGAAATAAAAGTAGTAGAAACTGGTTCGCAAGTATTGAAAGACGCGGTAAATGAGGCGTTGCGGGATTGGGTAGCCAATTTTCACCATACCTATTATCTTTTAGGTTCTACAGTAGGACCTTTTCCTTACCCTTTGATGGTAAGAAATTTCCAGAGTGTTATCGGAGAGGAGGCTAAAAAACAAATTATTAAGGCGGAAAAGCGCCTTCCTGACATATTGATAGCTTGTGTAGGAGGGGGAAGTAATTCTCTGGGGTTATTTCATCCTTTCTTTCGCTACAAATCAGTAAAATTTATCGGAGTAGAAGCAGCGGGAGAAGGTCTGAACGCGCGGCACGCTGCCTCTCTTTTAAAAGGAAAAACCGGTATATTGCATGGAGCTAAGTCCTATCTTCTCCAGGACAGGCAAGGGCAAGTGAAAGAAGTTTATTCTTTAGCGCCAGGTTTGGACTATCCCGGTGCAGGGCCGGAACATGCCTGGTATAAAAGTATAGGAAGGGCAGAATATGTAGCCGTAACTGACCAGGAAGCGATAGACGCCGTAGAGATGTTGTCGCGGTTAGAGGGTATTATCCCGGCTTTAGAATCCGCTCATGCCCTGGCTTATTTAAGAAAGCTAAAACTCAAAAAGAAGAAGCCCTTGATTATATTATGTTTATCAGGCCGGGGAGATAAAGATTTGGACCTCATAGAAAAATTTAAGCATTAACCTGTCAATTCCTAAAAAAATGGGAAAGTTGAGAGATAAATTTAAACAGTTAAGGCAAAAAAATCAGAAAGCTTTTATTCCTTATGCAACTTTTGGTTTTCCTACGCTTGAGTTGAGTAAAGATATATTGTTTACTTTACAGGCGGCAGGAGCAGACATTATAGAAATAGGGATGCCCTTTTCTGATCCTATTGCCGACGGCCCTACTATCCAGGCCGCTTCTCGTATCGCTCTTAACCAGGGAGCAAATTTAGAGCTTCTTTTTGATTTTCTGGAAAACTACAAAAAATACTTTACTATTCCTTTAATAATAATGAGTTATTACAATCCTATCTACGCCTGGGGAATAAAACGTTTTTTCCAGAGAGCTAAAAAAGTAGGGTTAGGAGGAATAATTGTTCCTGACCTTCTACCCGAGGAAGGAAAGGAATTTATAGATATGGCCCGCCGTACGGATGTCGATACCGTCTTTTTTATTTCTCCTAATACAGAGGAAAGAAGATTTAAAATCATTGATAATGCTTCCAGCGGCTTTATTTATTATGTCTCTGTATACGGGGTAACAGGAATGCGCCGTAGTTTTGACAAAGATGTTCTGCTGCGAGGAAGTTTTATAAAAAGCCGCATTAAGAACCCTCTCTGTATAGGATTTGGAATATCGAAAAGCTCCCAGGTTAAAAAGTTTAAACAAATATTTGATGGAGTAATCGTAGGAAGTGCTCTAATTAATGAAATAAATAGAATTTATCACCATAAAAACTTTAAGGATAAACTGGCAAGTTTCGTGAGATGCTTAAACAAATAACTCTTAATAATGGATTGAATATTGTCTGGGCTGGTACTCCTCTTAATTATTCTTCCGCCGTAGGGGTATGGATAAAAAAAGGGGCTAGTGCCGAGAAACTTTCTCTTAAAGGTCTGGCACATTTTTTAGAACATATGTTATTTAAGGGTAGTAAAAACTTTTCTCAGAAGGAGATAAAAAAAGAGATTGAAGGCAGAGGCGGACAGTTAAATGCTTTTACTTCGCAAGAGATTACTTGTTATTTTGCTTTAACTTCTTTTGCCAATTTATCCGTAGCTGCAGAAGTTCTTCTGGATATGGTGCTGTATCCTCTTCTCTGTCGTGAAGATATAGAGAGAGAGCGAGGTGTGATTTTGGAAGAAATAAAGATGTACAAAGATATGCCTTCTCAGAGAGTCCTAGCCCTTCTGGATTCCTTACTTTGGAAAGATTCTCCCCTGGGAGAAGAAATTATTGGAAAGGAAGAAAGCGTACGACGTATACAGAAGAGAGATTTGCAGGAATTTAAGGCAAAAGCCTATATTCCCCTCCATATGGTGATTACTATTATTAGCCACAATTATCCACAAAAAATTATAGAGTTGATTAAAAAGAAAACATCTCACTTAAGAAATAAGCCTTTCCGTACTACGCCGTATCGTTATTATAACGCTGCCGGAGACATATATAAACAAGAGCTTACGTCATTCAAACAGACACACTTGAGTATAGGGTTTAACAGTTTTGGTTATCTGGCACGGGAGAAATTCTTCCTTAAATTACTGCATGTAATTCTGGGTGCTAATATGTCTTCGCGTCTTTTTGAGAGTATTCGCGAGAAGAGAGGGCTCTGTTATGAGGTCTCTACTTCACTAAAACATTATCGTAACAGCGGCGCTTTTATTGTTCATATAGGATTAGATATAGCCAATGTGGCAGCAGCCTTTAAGATTGTGTTAAAGGAATTGGCACGCTTAAAAGAAAAAATGGTAGGAATTAGCGAGCTTAAAAGGGCAAAGGACTATTTTTTGGGCAATTTTGCTATGGCTCAAGAAATACCCCAGGATTTGATGTTTTATCTGGGGGAAAATATATGTTATGGTGCAAAAGATTACTCTTTCTCTCAAGTAGAAAAAATTATTAAAGCAACAGAACGTCAAACTATACGTGATATAGCTCGCTTGCTTTTTAGACCTGAGAAATTAAAAACAGCTTTAGTGGCAAGTGACAATGTCAATTTTCTTTCGAATTTAGTTCAAGAGGGTAAAAGAATTTTATCATAAAACAAATTAATCCAAAGGAGGTCCAATGGTGGGATATTGTTTAAAATGTAAAGCTAAGAAAGAGATTAAAGATGTGGAGGAGGTGACTATGAAAAATGGCCGCAAAGCTTTACGGGGTAAATGTCCCGATTGCGGCACAACTATTTTTAAAATACTCAAGAAAAGTTGAAATTAAAAAATAGTTCTTTAGAAAAAGCAAAAAGAATATTGAGTTTTGCTCTAAAGAAAAAAGCTTTAGAGCCTCTTATTCTTGATTTGCGTGGTTTTAGTTGGTGGTGGGATTATTTTGTTATAGTCTCCTCATCTTCTTCGCCTCAAACTATTGCCATCGTAGAAGAAGTTGTCAAAGAAGCCAAAAAAGTAGGTTACGCGTTGCATCATAAAGAAGAAGACAGTGCTAAAAGTTGGGTACTGGTGGACTTTTATGACGTAGTCTTGCATGTTTTTTCTCCGGAAAAAAGAAAGCTTTATAATTTGGAACATTTATGGGAGAAGGCAAAGAAATTAAAGATAGAGAAACTGTAAATTTTTACTTGCAGTTAGAAAAGTTTATTAATCTTCAGATAAAGAAGTTATTTCCGAAGGCGGGAAATTTTGCTTTAGAAATTTCTTCTTCCTCTCAACACGGAGAATTTGCCCTAACCGCTGCTTTGAAATTAGCTTCACGCCTGGGGAGGTCTCCTTTAGAAGTTGCTAACTTAATAAAAGAACAAATTCTTAAGAGCCAGCCCTCTAAATATAGCATAGAAAGAGTAGAGGTAGTACCACCAGGTTTTTTGAATTTTTTTCTAAAAAGAGAGATTTGGGGGCAGAATCTCAAAGAGATTATACTTAAAAAAGGGAAATTTTTCTCTGGACGGCGAGAAAAAAATATTTTAATCGAGTTTGTAAGCGCTAACCCTACCGGCCCCCTTTCTGTTGCCCACGGACGGCAGGCAGTAGTAGGAGATGTGCTGGCCCGCATCTTTGAATTTTGTGGCTATAGAGTAACGAGAGAATACTATGTTAATGACGAGGGAAGACAGATTGATTTATTTGTAGAGTCAGTATATCAAAGAATGCAAGAATTAGATGGTAAAAAAACGGCTATTCCTGAAGGAGGATACGAGGGAGAGTATGTTAAGGATATAGCGCGGGAAGTAAAGAAAGAAAAGGGGCAGGTTAGAGAAGATTTACGCTGCTTAGTTTTGGACAAGATGCTGCAGCGAATCAGGGAAGATTTACGAATGTTGGGAGTTAACTTTGATATGTGGCCGCGTCAGAGCTCTTTCAATTCTTCCGGCAGAATTTCTGCCGCTCTAACTGAGTTGCAAAAGAAAGGTTTTGTCTACGAACAAGAAGGGGCATTGTGGTTTCGTTCTACTGCTTTTGGAGATGACAAAGATAGAGTGGTAAAAAGAAAAGATGGCAGCTTTACCTATTTTGCTTCAGATATTGCTTACCATCAAGACAAGATGAGGCGTAATTTCTTGCGTATCATAAATTTATGGGGTCCGGACCATCATGGCTACATTAAAAGAGTAAAAGCAGCAATTAAAGCGTTGGGAGGAAAGGATATTTTGGATATTCTTATTATTCAGCTGGTAAATGTAAAGAATGTTAAGATGTCTAAGCGGGCCGGGACAATTGTTTTTCTTTCTGAACTTATCTCTGAGATTGGCAAAGATGCTACTCGTTTTTTTTATCTCCTGCGTAAGAATTCCTCTCATCTTCAGGTAGATATTAAACAGGCTAAAGAAAAAAGTATGGATAATCCTCTCTATTATATCCAATATGCTCATGCGCGCATCAGCAGTATTATTGATAAATTTTCTCAGTGGATAGAGGAAGAAAAGTATCTGCCGGAGGAGAAAAGCAAACTACAGAGCTTTGTGGTGAGATTAAAAAATACGCTTACTCGCGGTAAGCTAAGGCTTAATGACGATGATTTTTCTTTTTTAAGGCTTCTGGAAACAGAAGAAGAGAAAGCTATCTTACGGCAGATGCTTTATTTCAGTAATATTGTTAACATTAGCCGCAGGAGTTTAGAGCCTTATTTTCTTACGGATTATTTGCAGACTCTGGCTTTGTTATTTCACAAGTTTTATGAAAGAAGAAAAGTAATTGTTAAGGATAATTTGCCTTTAGCTCAAGCCAGGCTTATTTTAATCGCAGGAATAAAGGTATTGATTGCTACAATTCTGGAGATACTGGGAATAACAGCTGTGGAAAGTATGTAATGAAGCGGTGGGTCTTTGCTTCTAATATAGATATTCCTCCTGAGTTATCAAATACGGCTCATTTTTCTCCCTTGATTCTGCAACTCCTTTCTCAGCGAGGTTTTAAAACATTACCTACTATAGAAAAATTTCTTAATCCTGCCTTGAGTAATCTTCCTTCCCCTTTTGAGTTTCCCGACCTGGAGAAAGCTTATTCCAGGATAAAAAAAGCCCTAAAGAAGCAAGAGAAGATAATCCTGTTTGGTGATTATGATGTAGATGGCATTACTTCCTTAGCAATGATGATTAGATTTCTACGTGCCAGAGAGGGAAGATTTATATTTCTTATACCCTCGCGTTTAGTAGATGGTTACGGATTTGGAGAAGAAGCCTACCGTCGCGTAAAAAAACAAAAACCTCATCTTTTAATAGCTTTAGATTGTGGTACCAATTCGCAGTATATCTATTCGCTAGCCAGGGAAGGACTGGACATCATTGTCATAGACCACCATGAAGTATTACATCAAGAGAAGAATATAATTTTAGTAAACCCCAAACGTAAAGATAGCCATCTCGCTTTTCGGGAAATTCCTACCGCAGGAATAGTATTCAGGCTGCTGGAAGCTCTAGCGCCACAGCAGAGCCTTAATCTGATTGATTTGGCTGCCTTAGGAATAGTGTGTGACGTAGCGCCCTTACAGGAAGATAACCGCATCGTGGTCAAAGAAGGACTCGCAAAACTTCGCTACAGTCCTCTTTTAGGAATCAAAACTATGAGCGAATACCTTCGCTTGTGTCCTAAACGCATAGATACCTTTCATCTGGGCTGGATTATCGGGCCTCGTCTTAATGCTTCGGGGCGTATGAAGATAGCAGACCCTGCTTTAGAGCTATTAATTACGGAGAAGCAAGAAAAGGCAGAAAAACTCGTAGAGCTTTTAGAAGAGAATAATTTTCTGAGAAGAAAAACTACCAAAGAAGTTATGGAACAGGCATTAATAGAAGCAGAAAAGAGGGACGATTTGGTTTTCGTCCTGGCCGGTGAAAACTGGCATTTAGGGGTTCTGGGGATAGTAGCTTCTTTTATCAAAAGAAAATACAGCCGTCCTGTTTTCGTTATTTCTTTTGCCGATGGGGTAGGAAAAGGCTCAGCACGCAGTATCGAAGGCTTTAACCTAATGGAGGCACTGGAGTCTTTGTCTTATCTTCTTTCGAATTTTGGGGGGCATAAAAAAGCGGCAGGGATTGAGATTAAGAAAGAAAATCTGGAAGAGTTTCGGCGCCAGATAAATCTTTATGCCCAAAAACTCCTTTCGCCTCATAATCTGGTGGAACCACTTTTTATCGATAAAGAAATTGATTTTTCAGACATATCTTTAGAGCTGGCGGACGATTTAGATAAGTTTTCTCCTTTTGGGGAAGGTAATCCTGAGCCGGTATTTTGTACGCGTAAAGTACAAATAAAGAATATTACTAAAGCCAATTCTTACCGCTCTCATTATTGGTTTACTCAAAAAGGCAAAGTTTTCCCTGCTCAAATAAAGAATGACGGCTCTTGGAGGGAGATTTTAAATTACGGCGGTTATTTTGATTTGGCTTATGGTCTTACGAAAGAAAACTCTTCTGGTTTACTTTCTCTTAAAATAAGAGATATTAAGATATCTGGTTAATTATACGGCAGCTAATTTTCTGGATACAAATTTGTGGTAAGTGCCTTTCTTAATGCATTTAGCGCAGGCGAATACTTCTTTTATTTTCCCATTCTCTACAATTCGGACCTTCTGAAGGTTAGGCTTAAAGGTGCGTTTAGTGATACTAGTAGTCTTTTTTCCTATGCCTCCTTTTTTCTTGGCCAGGCCCCGCCTTTGAACTGTATTGCCGCGGCTTAATTTTTTACCACAAAAATAACAAACCTTACTCATTTTTCTCTCTCCTTTTTGAAGGAAATACTATACTAAAGTTAAAAAAAAGTCAAGCTTATTTTAATTTAGAGACATTTCCTTCTTTACACCTTTCTAAAACCAAGTATAATATAGACTAAAAACGGGAGGTGGCGCAGTTTGGATTAGCGCACTTGAATGGGGTT
>Ga0180301_10000424_pt1 | contig 32637 bp, 38 predicted proteins | sample GuaBasSediGuay16_FD_121797 | JGI IMG/M metagenome (GOLD analysis project Ga0180301, IMG submission 121797) | Subseafloor sediment microbial communities from Guaymas Basin, Gulf of California, Mexico - Guay16, Core 4569-2, 12-15 cm | ecosystem: Environmental > Aquatic > Marine > Hydrothermal... | reverse complement strand
CATTTACCTAACCCTTAAAGAAGAAGGGTTTATTATAGATACAGGTAACGGGGATATGCCGGCATTAAAACAGAATATGGCTTCTTTAGAGTTTGCGAATAAATGTTGACAGTGCTAAAAGATTAAATATCTTGACTTATATAAGATTATATGGTAAGTTAAAAGAGAATTATTCATAATTCGTTAGAACAAAAGGAGGTGGGTTATGGGAAAAGGATTTACTCTTATTGAATTGTTAATTGTTATCATTATTATTGCTATTTTAGCATCTATTGCTGTTCCTCAGCTTTTTAAAGTTGCAGAAAGAGCACGAGCTGCAGAGGCAGTGCAAATTCTGGGATCAATAAGAAGAGCACAACTTCGTTATTATGCAGAACACGGAAATCTAACCGATAGCGATAATGATCTTGACTATGATATGGTTCCTTCTAAATATTTTGAAAATATAACTCCATATGCAAGTACTTATACGGGAGGTGGCGAGACTGTAGCGAGTGCTACCCGGAATACAATAAGTAATCCTGGGTATGGCAGTTATATATTGACTATTCATGGAAATGGTGAAATTACATGCTCAGGAGGGATTAGGTGCCCCGTTGGTTTTTAATCAACATTAACCGTGAAAAATAGAAGTAGCGAAAGAAAGAAAAGGAAAAGTACATTCACTCTTACTGAAGTTTTAATAACGATTATTATTATTGGTATATTAAGTACAGTGGGTATTATTTCTTTTAGAAAAGCAATAATTTCTTCTCGTGATAAAGAGGCACAAGCTATGCTTAAACTAATTGCTCAATCCGAAGAGGCGTATAGACTTGAATCAGGAGGAGAATATTGTCCTTGTTCTGACACTTCTTCCTGTAATACTCTTTTAGATTTAAGTATTCCCTCAGGTACTACCGCAGCATGGAGTTATGAAGTGCACACACGTAGTTCTAATAGTGGATTTTGCGCACAGGCTCAAAATACAACTGCAGCCCATTTTCCGAGTACAAGAACTTTTCATATTCAGAATGGAGAAGAAGAACCCCAGCCTGGATTATGCCCTTATTAAGTATTTAGTGCGATGTATTTCAGAAGAGGTTTTGGTTTCATTGAAATTATTACAGGAGCAGTAATTCTTGCTTTTGTAATGGTAGGGCTATTTGCTACTTTTGTTTCCGCACGTAAATATATGAACAAATCTAAGAGCCGTATAGTAGCTATTAATTATATCCGCTCCTTTTTATCCTCTTTTTATAATGAAGTTAGAGAAGATACATGGAATGATTCTAGCTCTAATCTTTATCCTGGAAACCATACATTAAATATTAGTGAGACGGGTTATTCGGGAAATTACTCTGTGAGCGATAACGCGTGGGGAAGAGAAGTTACGATTAATATCAATTATCCTGTTGATTAAAATAATTAGGGTGGCTTTATGGATAGAAAAATAAGAAGTTTTACTCTGGTAGAATTAATTTTAACAATACTCCTGTTAAGTGTAATTATTCTTGCTGCTACCTCTTTTGATTATACAAGTTTATTTCTATTTGAATCGTCACGTAAAAAGTCAGTTATTATTAATGAAATGAGTTTAGTCCTTGATCATATTCATAAATCCGCGATACATATTACAGGTGATGTCAATGACTCTGGTATTAATGTTGATAGTGGTAATCAAGCAGTTAATCTAAGGGTTGATGTTAATGATACCCCGTGCGATTATAGTGACGATATTTGGGTGCGTTATGAATGCACGAATGTAAATAGTAATCAGTATAAGATAGACTTTTGTTCTGATGCTTCTTCTCCTTCCTCCTGTTATACTCTTACTAAGAAAGTAGTTAAAAAAGATGGTAATTTATTTCGTTTTGATAAAATTTCGCCTAATGAGTTTAGCTGTAGCAACTTAGCATTAAGGTATGATCCCACAAAAAATATGCATATAAGAAAAAACCCTGAAGTGTATATGCCTGAAGCAGTAATTTTCTCTTCTATTTCCCATTCTATAAATTAGCTTGACCCCTCTTTACTTATTTAGTAAACTTATACCTTAATTGGAAAAATATTTTTTCATATATTATTATGAGGATATTAAGAACAATTTGGGCCGGTAGTTCAGAAGGGAGAACACTACGTTCGCAACGTAGGGGTCAGCGGTTCAAATCCGCTCCGGTCCATTTCTTGTATAACATATTTAATCTTTAGTGATAAATTATAGTGGTATATGTTTTTAGCTTATTTTAAAATCCTAAAAAGAAGAAATTTCTTTTTTTTATGGTTGGGCCAGATAATTTCTCAGTTTGGAGATAGACTTACACAAATGGCCTTAATCGGTCTAGTGTACAATATAAAACCATATTCTTCCGTGAGTTTAGCAAAAATAATGAGTTTAGCTATTATACCGGTATTTTTGATTTCTCCTATAGCAGGTGTATATGTAGACAGGTGGAATAAGCGGAAAATTATGTATTCCTCTGATTTATTGCGAGGAGGATGTATTATTTTGATTCCTATGTTTTTTTTCTATTTTCATTCTTTATTTTTCGTCTATTTGCTTATCTTTTTTTCTTTTTGTATCGGTAGATTTTTTATTCCCTCTAAAATGGCAATTATACCTTCTTTAGTAAAGGAAAAAGATATTTTTATGGCAAATTCTTTAATTTCTACGACAGCAATGGTAGCAGCAATGTTAGGGTTTGGCATAGGAGGGTTTATTGTAGAAAGATATGGAGTAAAAACAGCCTTTTTTATTGATGCATTGACCTTCTTTATTTCTGCTTTTTTTATTCTTATTATGAAGACAGGTGAAAAAAAATATTTTTATCCTTTTGATTTATTCTCTTTAGGTAAAGAAGCTTTCAGCAGAGTAAAGCGCTCATTTCTTTATGAAGTAAAAGAGGGGATAAATTACCTTTTTAATTCTCGTGAAACATGGTATGCTACTAAAATATTTTTCACTCTTTTTTCTTTCCTTGGCGCTCTTTATGTGGTTTTTGTGGTATTTATTCAGAATACCCTTTCTACGATTACCTTGGATTTAGGAATTTTAGCTGTGGGGGGAGGATTGGGTCTTTTTTGTGGTACTCTTATATATGGAAGGTTTGGTCGAAGAATTGAGATAAAAAAACTAATAAATACTACAATGATTCTATCGAGTTCATATCTTATTTTTTTTATTATCGTCTTAAGAAAAGTTCCTTCTAAGATGTTTGCTTTTTTTTCTGTCTTTATCTTGGGGGTTATGATTTCTCCTGTATTTGTAGCGATAAACAGTCTAATACACAAAGATAGCGATAATAATCTTTGGGGGCGCATTTTCAGCTCTCTGGAGATAGTTATTCATTTAGCTTTTATTATTTTTATGTTTTTAGCTTCCTATCTTGCTGAAATATTTACTCCCTTTACAATTATTTTAGGGGTAGGTATAATAATATTTCTTTTTTCTCTTTATAATATAATTACTGATGATCCATATAGAAGAAAGAAAACTACCTCAGCATAATATTCCTATTGTAACTTTTTTTCATCCTAAGAAGCTTTATCTCCATCTTTCTCAACATACAGGAAGGTCTTCAAAGCTTGTAGTTAATAAAGGAGATTTGTTGGAAGAAGCCTCTTTAATAGCAGAGAGAGATGGTTTGATTTCTGCTTCTTTATCTTCACCTGTAAAAGGATATTTTAAAGATATTGTCTCTTTCAATCACCCATCTTTAAAAAGGGGGTTAGCAGTAGTTATAGAAAGGGAAGAGTCACCTAACAAAATATATTCTTTTAACAAAAAAGCTCTTTTTTTAAAAAGAGATGCTCTTTTAGATAAAATTCAAAAAGCAGGAATTGTTGGTATGGGAGGAGCAGCATTTCCCACTCATGTTAAACTTAATCCTCCTAAAGAAATAGATACTTTGATTGTTAATGGTTGTGAATGTGAACCTTATTTATCTTGTGATTACAGATTAATGGTGGAAAAAAGTGAAGAAATATTCAAAGGAGTAGAAATTATTTGCAGAATAATTTCTCCTAAAAGGGTATTATTTGCCCTTGAGGAGAATAAATTAGAAGCTATAAAAAAATTCAACAGTATGATTAGCACAAAAAGAATTCCTTTACCTAATCCAAAAGTAATAATTTTATCTTCGCGTTATCCTACGGGGGGGGAAAAACAACTTATTTATGTTTTAACAAAAAGAATAGTTCCTTTGGGAGGGCTCCCTTTTGATGTTGGTTGTTTGGTGCATAATGTAGGTACTATCTTTGCTATCTACGAAGCAGTTTATTACAATAAACCTCTTGTTGAAAGAGTGGTTACCTTTGCAGGTGGTGCTTTAAGAGAGCCTAAAAATATTCTACTTAAATTAGGAACAACAATTAGGGAATTATTTGACGGAGGTATTTTATCTTTCAAAAAGGAGCCTCTTAAAATTATCTATGGTGGACCGATGATGGGAATTACTCTTAAAGGATTGGATTATCCTGTTATGAAAGGAACAACAGGAATCCTTTTTCTTACTAAAGAAGAAATTGATATAAGAGAGGAATCTGTTTGTATTCGGTGTGCACGCTGTGTAGATAATTGCCCTATGGGGCTTTTACCTTTAGAATTTGTAAAGAAAGTAAAACAAAAAGAGTACATTTATCTTAATGATCTCTATATAAAAGACTGTATTGAATGTGGAGTGTGTAGTTTTTCTTGTCCTGCAAAGATTCCCCTTGTCCACTATATTAAAATAGGGAAAAAATATGCGGTTAATCGTTAGTGATTCTCCACATTTAAAAGCTAATTATGATACTTCCTGGATGATGCGACAGGTAATTTATGCTCTTATCCCCACAGGTGTTGCCTCCTTATATTTCTTTCGTTTCAGAGCTGGTTTTATAATACTGAATTGTGTTGTAACAAGTATGATTACAGAAGAAATTGTTATGCGTATAAGAAAACGGCCCTCAACTATTAAAGATGGAAGTGCTCTATTAACAGGGCTTTTATTGGCATTTATACTTCCTCCTTCTGTTAAATGGTATGCAGTAAGTTTAGGGGCAGTATTTGCTATTTTGGTAGGGAAACATCTCTTTGGAGGATTAGGAAACAATATTTTTAACCCTGCTTTAGTAGGGAGAGTATTTCTGGTGGCTACGTATCCTAAAACGATGACTACCTGGATTGAGCCGTTCAGTTTGCAAGCAGTAACAGAAGCTACTCCTTTGGCATTACGTAAATTTGACCATATTTTAACTCCTGTAAGCAATCTTTTTTTAGGCAACAGTAGTGGCTGTGTGGGTGAAACTTCAGCTATTCTTTTAATCTTAGGAGGCTTTTATCTTCTAATTAGAAAGGTAGTTGACTGGAGGATACCTTTAAGTATAATTATAACTGTTTCTTTAATTTCTTCTATTTTTTATGTGATAAATCCTCTGAATGGTTCAGTATCCTTCCATCTTTTCAGTGGAGGGCTTATGTTAGGAACATTTTTTATGGCTACAGACCCTGTAACTACGCCGATAAGCAAGAAAGGAAGGTTTGTTTTTGGATTAGGATGTGGTATTCTTATTATGGTAATTCGCTACTTTAGTGGTCTTCCTGAAGGAGTAATGTATTCTATATTATTTATGAATGCCTGTGTTCCTCTTATTGATAGAATTTTTAGACCAAAAAGCTTAGGTGCGATTGGTGTTATGATTAGTAAGAGGAGGAAAAAATGAGAGAAAACATAAAGATAATTGGCATATTGACCATTGTATGCTTGGGGTGTGCATTGTTTCTTGCTTTAACAGAAAATATGGCAAAAGAAAAGATAGCTTATAATGAAAATAAAGCTATAAAAGATGCTATTTTCAATATTGTCAAAGAATGTAAAGATATCGAAGCAATTAACATTAAAGGCAAAACTGTATATAAAATTTTTGATAAGAATAATAATTTAATAGGTTATGGTTTTTTGTGTGAAGGGGAGGGTTATCAGGGTAAAATAAAAATTATGACTGCAGTTAATAATAATTTTGAAAAACTTTTAGGAATAGAAATAATTTCTTCTTCTGAAACACCGGGCCTGGGAGCAAAAATAAATGAAGATTTCTTTAAATGCCAATTTAAAGGGCTTAACATTAAAGACCCTATTGAATACACCAAAGGAAAAGTTAGAAAGGACAACGAAATTAAGGCTATTACTGGTGCCACAATTTCTTCTCGGTCGGTTGTAAATATTCTTAATAAAACAATAAAAGAATTAAAGTCCAATATTAAAGTAAAATGAATAATTTCTTAAAAGGTTTATGGAAAGAGCATCCTGTATTAAGACAACTTTTAGGAATGTGTCCTACTTTAGCTGTTACCACTACAGCGATAAATGGTCTTTCTATGGGGCTTGCGGTTATTTTTGTTTTATTTTTCTCTTCCTTGATAGTTTCATTAATAAGAAAGATAGTTCCTTCTTCAGTACGTATTGCTGTTTATACTGTTATTATTGCTACTTTTGTGACTATCGTTGATATATTTTTTAAGGCTCAATTTCCCCAGATAAGTAAAGCTCTGGGGCCATATGTTCCTTTGATTATCGTAAACTGTATAATTTTAGGTCGTTGTGAAGCATTTGCTTCCCGCTATAACGTAAGAGAATCTCTACTTGACGCTTTAGGAATGGGGATAGGATTTACGTGGGGTTTATTTGTTTTAGGAGCAGTTCGTGAATTGCTGGGATTTTCTACCATTTTGGGAATAAAAATTTTACCTTCATCATTTAACCCCCTTGTAGTAATGATTCTTCCCAGTGGAGCTTTTTTAGTTTTAGGATTTATGGTGGCAATAATGAATAAAATAGAGGAGAAATCTAAAAAATGAAAGACCTGCTTGCAATATTTATATCTACAGTTTTAATTAATAACTTTGTACTTTCCTATTTTTTGGGTATCTGTCCATTTTTAGGCGTTTCACAAAAGATAGAATCTTCCTTAGGAATGGGAATGGCTGTTATTTTTGTAATGACACTTGCTACAGCTATAAGCTGGATTATTTATCATCTTATGTTAGTAAAATTAGGGTTGCTTTTTTTAGAATATGTGGTATTTATTCTTGTCATTGCTTCTTTAGTGCAAATCGTAGAGATATTTATTAGAAAATTTTCTCCTTCTTTATATCAATCATTAGGAATTTATCTTCCCCTTATTACTACCAACTGTTCCATTTTAGGCGCAGCACTTTTTATGGTTACAAGAGATTACAAATTTATTGAAGCAGTAGTTTTTGGTTTCTCGGGAGGGATAGGTTTTTCTTTAGTGCTTTTAATTATGGCGGGTATTCGAGAAGAACTTAATTACGCCTCTGTTCCTAATATTTTCAGAGGAGCTCCTATAACACTTATTACAGCCTCTTTGCTTGCTTTAATATTTATGGGGTTTTCTGGTCTAATAAGTTCTTAAAATGAGAGAAGTTATTTTTTCTTTACTTACATTAGGATTAATAGGGTTGTTTTTCAGTATATTATTAGCTTTTTTGAGTAAAAAATTTAGCGTAAAGGAAAATGAGGTATTTCAAAAAATTTTGGATATCTTGCCAGGAATAAACTGTGGAGCATGCGGTTTTAGTAGTTGTCGAGCGTTTGCGGAATCAGTGATAAAACAAAATAATACTTTTTCAGGTTGTATCCCGGGTGGTTCATCGGTAAATAATAAAATAAAAAGCATATTAGGAATATCACTGTCTACAAAAGATAAAAAAGTAGCTATCTGTCATTGTGCTGCTGAAGAGGGAGAAAAAAAAATATCTTCGGAGTATTACGGGCCTTTAACCTGTAAAGCAGCAGATGTTATAGAAAGTTTCCTTGACTGTATATATGGGTGTTTAGGGTTTGGTGATTGTCAAGATGTTTGCCCTGTAGGTGCAATCACTATAAATAAGAGGAAAGTATTTATTAATATTAATCTTTGTATTGGTTGTGGTAAATGTATAGAGGCTTGTCCACGAGGGTTATTTGAGTTAGTTTCTCTAAAAGAACTTCCTCTTTATTATGTTGCCTGTAATAATAAAGATAAAGGAGTAGAAGTAAGAAAGGTCTGCAGTAAAGGATGTATTGGTTGTAAAATATGTAGTAGTATAGAAAATTCTCCTTTTATAGTGAAAGATAATCTTTCTTATATAGACAGAAATAAAAAAGCGCCTTTAGGTGTCTTAGAAGAAGCGAGTAATAAATGCCCTACCCGATGTATTTTAAAGAACAATGCTTAGGGAGATAGTTGAAGTTGTTGATGTTTTTCTAACAGATGTTGCTATTAAACTTATAAAGAAACCAATGTGCTCCTGCTGTCGATATTCTTCTTTATGTATAAGGGAAAAAGAGTTTATCCGTATTCCTAAAGGAAATTTCAGTTTACAAAAAGGTGACAGAGTAGAGATAGGCGTTGAAGAAAAAAAGACAATTATTGCCAGTATTGTTATGTTTCTTATTCCTGCCTGTATTTTTATTTTAAGTTTATTTTTATATAGAAATAGAGCTGAATTAGTTAATTTTTTTCTTGCGATAGGTATCACCTTAATATACTATTTAATTGTAAGGCTATTACTTAAAAAAAGAGGCACATATTTTCATATAAAAATAATTAGAAAATTATGAAAGTGGCTATTTTAGCCTCGGGAAATGGTTCGAATTTTGAAGCAATTGTTAAAGCAGTAGAAAAAGGTAAACTTAAAGGTATTAAAGTTGCCCTTCTTATAACTGATAAAAAAGAGGCATTTGTCCGTAAACGTGCACAAAAACATAAAATAAAAGATATATTTATTGATCCTAAAAACTTTAAGAATAGAGTCTTGTTTGATAAATATATTGTGAATATTCTTAAAAAAGAAAATATTGAACTTGTAATACTAGCAGGTTTTATGAGAATATTATCGCCCTATTTTGTGAAGGTATTTAAAAATAGAATCCTGAATATTCACCCTGCGCTTCTTCCTGCTTTTAAGGGAGTAGATGCTATTAAAAGAGCCTATAATTATGGAGTAAAAGTTACAGGAGTTACTATCCACTTTGTAAATGAAGATGTTGACTGTGGTCCGATTATTCTTCAAACGCCTCTTTGTATCCGTGAAGGAGAAAATTTAAAGAATCTTGAGAAGAGAATTCACAAATTAGAACATAAACTTTACCCTGAAGCAATAAAATTATTTACTGAAAGAAAACTTAAGATAAAAAAGAGAAAAGTTATAATCTCTTCCTAGCTCAACTCCCATTTTTCTCTAAGAAAGCTTTTTTAGTATAAAATCTTTTTTTGTTCGTTGTTTTATCAATTATTTCTATATAATCAATCTCAGAGGTGAATTCTTCATATATTTTTAAATAATAACGAAGGGCTTCTTCTGCCACTGAGAAAGGAGAGAAAATTTTATCTTTGTTTTCATATTCTTGTTTAATATCAGTAATAATAGTAATTTTCCCATACTGATAGTTACCATCTATAGTATTAATTTCTACATATTTATTATTTTCCCTATAGTAAGTTCGTATTAACTTTTGAAGGACAAGGTAGGTTATAAAGTCACCCATAGTTGTTTCATTCATTGTCACATGAGTACCACTTTTATCTCCTAAAGCCTGGGGATTTTCCATAGGTACAAACACTAATCTTTTATGGAATTCTTCCTGAGATATAAACTGGAGTTCAAATTTTATAATATCAGGAATAAAACCAATTTGGTAGAGGTCAACTCCTGTATTTTTTATATTAGAAGCAACAAAAGAAAAGAATTTAGGTGGTGCATCCATACTTAATATTACTCGTTTTAGAGAAAGAAAAATATGTTGAACTTTTTCTTCTGTTTTTTTATTCAATGATTTATCATCTTTTATAAGATTATCAAAAGGAGCGTATATCCAGATAGTTTCTCCTATAGCAATTGCTCTTACATCTATATCGAATTCGTTTTTACACATTTTTTCTATTACTCTTTCAATATCTTTACGTGTATAAGTAGGATTAATAGAGCAGGAAATAAGGAAAATATTAAGGATTAATATCTTGAGGACGCTCTTTGCCATATTTTTTAAAGATTTCTACAATCTCATCATATTCTAACTCTTCTTTTTCTAAGAGTCTCTGAGCAAAAAACTCTAAGAGTTCTTTTTCTTGAGTAAGAATATTTTCTGTCTCTTTAAGGCACTCCTGTAGCACTGCTTGTGTATCATCATCAAGTTTTCTTTTTGTCTCTTCAGATATGTTTAATATTTGATTGTTCCAGCTCGTTTGACTTAAAGCATAAAAATTACCTATGAGACCACTTTTTCCCATTCCCCAGCGCCATACCATCTCGTGAGCTAAGCTAAAGGCTTGAAGGAAATCCTCTTCTACGCCAGAGGAGGTAGTGCCAAACTTTATTTTTTCTGCTACGTAACTTCCCAAATAAGTTTTAATATTAGCGAGAAACCATTCTTTTTTACGAATATGTATCTCTTCTTGAGATCTCTGTCCTATATAACCTAAAGTTCCTTTACGGGGGGTAATAGAAGCTTTTATTACATCATCAGTAGGGTGAGTAAGGTAAGCAATAATTGCATGTCCTGCTTCATGATAAGCTACCCATACCTTCTCTTTTTCGCTTAAGGTAATTTCATTTTTTAATCCAAATACCACCCGATCGTAAGCTTCTGAAAGATCTTTATAAGTTATTTCCTCTCTTTTATTTCGCACAGAAATTAAAGAAGCTTCTCTTACCATATTGGATATATCTGCAGGAGAAAACCCTACTGCTTTTCTCGCTAAAACTTCTATATTTATAGAGGAGTCATATTGAGTTTTATCTAGATAATATTTAAAAAGTTCTTTTCTATCTTCCAAATTAGGCTTGGGGACATATATTTTTCTATCAAAACGGCCTGCTCTCATTAAGGCAGGGTCAAGTTGCGATTCAGGAACATTAGTTGCTGCAATAACAACAATATTATTTTCTATCTGGCGTAGGCCATCTAATTCTGTAAGAAGCTGATTTACTGTGGCATTATAGTCCATTCCTGCTCCCATACCACTTACTCCTACACGAGGTCGAGCAATAGTATCAATTTCATCAATAAAGATGATACATCCTCCATGGATTTCTGCTAATACACGAGCTTCTTTAAAAAGAGTTTTTATTTTGGAAGCTCCTATTCCTACAAATATTCCTATAAATTCGCTTCCCACTGTAGATAGGAAAGGAAGTCCTGTTTCTGTGGCAATGGCTTTAGCAAGATGTGTTTTACCACAACCGGGAGGTCCAATCATTAGAACTCCTTTTATAATTTTCCCTCCGATTCTTTTAAGTTGAGTCCTATCCTTTATTAACTTTATTACCTCTGCTATTTCTTTCTTTATGGTCCTCATTCCTACAACATCAAACCAATGTATATTTACATCTTTAGGTTTTATCTTTTTTTGCCCTATTTTTGAGAATCCTCCGCCAAAGAAAAACCAATAATGAAATGCCATATATATGGTAGCAAATGTGAAAGCAGTAATTACACTTAAAAAAATCTGTAAAGGTATGCCCGCCAAGGTCATTTTCTTATAGAATGATTCTAAAGTTAAAAAGCTTCTTATTCCTATTACGGTAAGGAAGATGAAGAGAGATAAGAAAATGACCCCCATAAAGATAAGAGTTATTTTTATCCAGGATAGTTTTATAAATTTCTTAATATTAAGGTGGTTCATAAGGCTTAATAAACCTTATCATATTTTTTTTTATTTGTCAAAATATTGACTTATATTTTTTTAAGAGTATAATTTTATCCACATTCATAAAAAAATATAAAAACACTAAAGACACAACAGAAAGGAGGGGTATGGTTAGAATTAAAAAAGTATTCGCACGTGAAATTTTAGACTCTCGTGGTAATCCTACAGTAGAAGTAGATGTAATTTTAAGTAATAATGTTTTAGGAAGAGCAGCAGTTCCTTCGGGTGCTTCTACAGGAGAACACGAGGCATTAGAACTGCGTGATGGTGATAAAAAAAGATTTAAAGGAAAAGGTGTCCTTAAGGCAGTAAAAAATGTTAACACCATTATTGCCAAACATATAGAGAATAAAGAAGCTGATTTTATAAAGATTGATAAAGCACTTCTTGAACTTGATGGAACAGAAAATAAATCTCATCTGGGAGCTAATGCTATTTTGGGTGTTTCATTAGCAATAGCAAAAGCCCAAGCTAATACTTATCGTGTTCCTCTTTATAAGTATCTTAATAGGAGAGCAAATATTTTGCCTGTTCCTATGATGAATGTTTTAAATGGAGGGTTACATGCAGATAATAATTTAGATATCCAAGAATTTATGATTGTTCCTTTTGGATTTAAAACATTTAGAAGGGCCATTCAGGCATCAGCAGAAGTTTTTCACACCTTAAAGGCAATTCTTAAAGCAAAAAAACTTTCTACTAGCGTAGGAGACGAAGGAGGCTTTGCTCCTTCTTTAAAAAAGAATGAAGAAGCAATAAGATTAATTATTCAAGCGATAGAAAAAAGTAACTACTCTCCTACAAAAGAAATATGTATTGCCCTTGATCCTGCTGCCAGTTCGTTTTTTAAGAAAAATAAATATTATTTAGAGGGTAGAAGAGTTGATTCTTCCTATATGGTTGAATTTTATGCACGATTGGTTAAAAAATATCCTATTTTCTCTATTGAAGATGGATTAGCAGAAGATGACTGGGAAGGATGGGCCTACTTTACAAAACGTTTAGGTAAGAAAATCCAGCTGGTAGGGGATGATATATTTGTTACCAATACAAAACGTCTCCAAAGAGGCATAAAAGAAAAAGTAGCAAATTCCATTCTTATTAAAGTAAACCAGATTGGAACCCTCAGTGAAACTCTTCAGACCATTAGATTCGCTTTCAACAATGGGTACACCGCAGTAATCTCTCATCGTTCAGGAGAAACTGAGGATATAACAATTGCTCATCTTGCTGTGGCATCCTGTTGTGGTCAGATAAAGACAGGATCACTGTCCCGCAGTGAAAGAATAGCAAAATATAACGAACTTCTACGTATAGAAGAAATTCTGGGCAAGAAAGCAGTTTATGCCTCCTATTTAGTAAAAAAACGTTTAAGAAGATGAGAAAATTGAAGGTGAATTATTTCCAATTAAGCGGATTTATATTTATCGCTTTAGTTTTAGGAGTGGTTGTGTTTTTTATTTATTTGCCGGATTATACACGCCTTAAACATCTTAGAAAAGAGAATATTCGTCTTAAAAAGAAAATTGAAAAGTTGAAAGAAGAAATAGCCAAAATAGAGAATAACCTAAAACAGTTAGATAATGATCCTTTTTTTTGGGAAAAGTTAGCGCGCAAGAATATGAAAGTATTAAAAAAGAATGAAATATTAGTTGACATAAAATCTGAAGAAGAATAAAATAAATATTTCTTTACAAAGTATTACTAAAATATATTCGCGGGGTGGAGCAGTCAGGTAGCTCGTCAGGCTCATAACCTGAAGGTCGGCCGTTCAAATCGGCCCCCCGCAACCAGCAATTTTTTCTTTTCTTTTTCCTACAAGCAGTCAAAGACTACATATTCCTATAAGTTTCTAATTCTTCAATTTTTAATTAAAAATTGTTTCGTTGATAATTTAATGAAAATTAAAAATTGAAAATTTCCCTAAGATTTTCTCTTACAATCAGCTGCTTAGAATACAGGATTTATATTTAGAGATTATATCGGTTTTGGGAATATAGTCTTAAGCTTAAAATTAATTGCAATGATTAAAAGAATCTGGTAAAATTATTCACAGCGTAAATAAAAAAGATAAAAGAAGCCACCATTTAAATTTTTGTTAAAGTGAAGGTAGAATGAAAAGAAAAATTACCTTGGGAGTAGGTCTCAATCTTTTTGATGCTCGGGCTGTATTATTAGAAGACAAGAGTAAAATTGTAGCAACTTTTGAAAGGAAAAGAAAGGATATTACTGCAAATGAGACTATCAAAGCAGTCGTAGAGCTTTGCGAAGGGATACTCAACAAAACAAAAAGAATCAAAAAAAATATCTGTGGTATTGGGGTAGCTGTAGGAGGGATAGTCGATAATAAAAAGGGAATGGTATATTGGCCTCAGAGAATAGATTCCAGTTGTGTGTATATAAGCATACCTTTAAGAAGATACTTGGAGGAAAAGTTTGAGATACCCGTAGTAATTGAAAATGATGCCAATGCCTGTCTCTGGGCAGAGTATGTTCATCATTTTTCTAATAAATATAAGAATATAATTTATTTATTTTCTGGCGTAGGCTGTGGCCTTTTGATTGACGGTTTTCTTTATAGAGGAAAAAAGGGAGGGGCGGGAGAAATCTTTATAAACAATAAAAAAGTTATGAGTTCTTATTTAGGAGACTTTTCTTTTTTAGGACAGTGGCCATTAGATTTAGGAATAGTTAAAAGAGCTAAAGAATTTATTTCTAAAGGTGAAATGACTTCTTTAATTAAGAAAATAACCTCTACAGGAGAACTTAAGTTAGAAGATATATTTTCTGAAGCACATAATAGAAAGGATAAATTGTCTCGGGAGATTCTAAAGGAAGCTGCCTTTTCTTTAGGGGTTAAATTATCTTTTTTAATTAATTTTTTAAATCCTGAAATAGCAATAATTGGAGGAGGGTTTGAGGAGGCAGGTGAATTTTTTCTTGAAGAGGTAAACAAAACAGTAAAAAAGTTTTCTTTTAGTGAGATGAGAGAAAATTTAAAAATTATTTTTTCTAAAATGGGTAGAGGAGCTGCATCTTTAGGAGCCGCTTTAATAGTTTCTCAAGAAAATCCTTTACACACATAAGAGGTATGTTATAATAATTTACAAAGAAGGGAGGTGATTATGCTACGAACAAAATTGCCTTTATTAATTCTTTTAATTTTATTAATTGTAAGTGGAGTAATAACTTTCCAGTTTTATTCGGATAAACAAAAATTAATTAAAGAAAACGAAAACTTAAAACAAATAAAAGCAAGGCTTACTCAAGAGAATAAGTCTTTATATTCTCAATATAGAGAAATGGAAAAAAGTTATAAAATGGAGAAAAGAAGATTAGATGAAATCCAAAAAGAATTAGCAAAGATAGAACAATCAAGAGATGAGTTAAAAAATAAATATATGAGTGTCTCTAAAGAGCGGGATGAATTAGTAGAAAAAATTAAGAATTTGATGCAATACAAAGAGGTAACAAGTAGAAGGGCTGAGAAAGAAGAAATTAAAATACCCGAAAGTGGTAAAGAATATTGGGCAGATATGATTAGACAAAAAGCAGAATTACAGGCTAAATTAGAAAATATACAGAAAGAATTACTGAATTCTAAAGCACAAATTGCTAAACTACAAAAGGATAACAAGGAGCTTAGCTTAAAAATAGATGAATTAGTGAAAACAAAAGAGGAATTAGATAGAGAAATATCTTTTAAAGAAAGAACTATGCAAATTATGAGTAAAGATTTAGTAATGGAAAGAGAAACAAGAAAGAAATTAGCTGATGAGGTAAAAAAACTGAGGGATGAGAATATAAGTCTTAAACGAGAGCTCATTATGGCTAATAATGATAAGATAAAGCTTCAGGATAAACTTAAAGATGCAATAGAAAGAAAAGTAGAGTTAGAGAAAACAGTATCTGAAGTAAAAAATGTTCTTAAAGAAAAAATACTTTTATTCTCTGAATTAGAAAATCAGTTTGCTAAAGCTGTCGAAGATAAAAGAGCTTATAAAAGTGAGGAATCAGCGTCTGTAGAATTGCCTCCCATTGTAGTGAAATCAGAAGGAATAGGAAGTATTTTAAGAGGAGAAATTCTTGCTGTGAATAAAAATGATAATTTTGTGATAATTGATCTAGGGGAAAATGCAGGAGTTAAACCAGGTATGGAATTTAATATTATACGGGAAGGAAATGCTATCGGACGTATAAAAGTTATTGAGACAAGAAGAGAAATCTCTGCTGCTGATATAGAAAAATTATCTCCAAGATATTTTATCCGTGAAGGTGATACTGTAATTTTAAGATAGCCTTTCAAGTATTTTTAATTAAAGTGAATTCTCTTCGTAGGGTTACTATAATAGATGTTGCAAAAGAAGCAGGTGTTTCTATTGCAAGTGTTTCTCGTTTTCTTAATAAACCTACCTCTTTACGTAAAAAAAATAGAGAAAGAATATCTACAGCTATTAGAAAACTAAACTACCATCCTTTAGTTCATGCTCAGAGACTTGCAGGAGGTAAATTAGATATTTTTGGGCTCATTATACCTGGTTATGAGGGCATTTTCTACTCTTTTTATGCTTTAGAAATTATAAAAGGTATAAGCTTGGCGTTAGAAAGAGAGGGTTTAGATTTACATATAAACATTTTCTGGAATAAGGATAATTTTAAGGATTCTTTAGTAGATGGAGTGATATTTGCTGATATTATCAATAATGAACAGCAGTTTATGAGGTTGTTAAAAAAAGAAGTACCTGTTGTGGTGATTAATAAAAAAATGGAAAATACAGAGGTAAGTTTCGTAGCTATTGACAATTTTAAAGGAGCATACGAAGCAACAGATTTTTTAATTAAACGAGGTCATAGAAAAATAGCGCATTTAAGTGGAGACCTTACTGTTCAGTGTGCCCAAGAAAGACTGGAAGGATATAAAAAGGCGTTGAAGAAGAGCAATCTTTCTATAGAAGAAAAGTATATAAAATTCACTAATTTTTCTCGCGCTCAAGCACGAGAGGCAAGCGAAGAATTACTTTCTTTACCATCGCCACCTACTGCTATATTTTCAGCAAGCGACGATATGGCAGAAGAAGTGCTAAACGTTGCTTTACAAAAGGGAGTGGATGTCCCTAAGAAATTAAGTGTAATTGGGTTTGATGATAACCCTCGGTGTGTCCATAATAATTTTTCCTTAACAACAGTAAGACAACCTTTAGGAAAAATGGCCCAAATTGCGGTAAGTATCCTTAAAGATTTAGTGGATAAAAAAGATACTTCTTTAAAGAAAATTGTTCTTGCTCCAGAACTTGTAATTAGGGATACAGTTAATTTACATTGACAATATATTGTGATTACCTTCCTTATTGCACAATATATTGTATTTCCTTGACACTTTCTTCCTTTAGTGATATAAAATAAGTGGGAGGGGAATTGATTAAAAAGAAAGGAGCGTTTATGAAAGAAAGGGTTAATTTTTCTCCTAATGCTTTATTAGTATTAAAAAGACGCTACCTTAGAAAAAATAACAAAGGAGAAGTGGTAGAGACCCCTGAAGAAATGCTTCATCGGGTAGCAACAACTATTTCCAGTGTAGAAAAAAAGTATACTTCTGACTCTGCGTTTGTAGAAAGAATGAAAGAAGAATTTTTTGGTATGATGGCGAAATTGGAGTTTATGCCTAACTCTCCTACTCTTATGAATGCAGGTAAATCTTTGGGACAGCTTTCCGCATGTTTTGTTGTTCCTGTAGATGATTCTATGGAATCTATATTTGATGCTGTAAAAGCTACTGCTTTAATCCATAAGACAGGCGGAGGGACAGGCTTTAGTTTTACACGTTTACGTCCTAAGAATAGTGTAGTAAAAAGCACAGGAGGAGTAGCCTCTGGCCCTGTTTCCTTTATGAGGGTATTTGATGCTGCAACACAAGCAGTAAAACAGGGAGGAACCCGACGGGGAGCTAATATGGGCATTTTAAGAGTAGACCATCCAGATATTTTAGAATTTATTTCGTGCAAAGAAAAAGAGGGAGAAATACCTAATTTTAATATCTCCATAGCTGTTACTAATGACTTTATGGAAAGAGTTTTTGAAGGAACTGAATATAATCTGATTGACCCCCGTACAAAAGAAATAGTAAAGAAGCTTGATGCCAAAGAAGTGTTTAATCTTATTGCCCTTTGTGCTCATAAAAATGGTGAACCGGGTGTTGTCTTTATCGATAGAGTAAATGAGTCAAATTTAGTTCCTCATTTAGGCAATATTGAATCTACTAATCCTTGTGGAGAACAACCTTTATTGCCTTATGAAAGTTGTAACCTTGGTTCTATTAACTTAGCAAAAATGTTAAAAAAAGAAGGAGATAAATTCACTATTAACTGGAAAAGATTAGAGAAAGTTACACGATTAGCTACTCGATTCCTTGACGATGTAATTGATGCTAATAGATTTCCTATACCTCAAATAAAAGAAAATACCTTAAGGACACGTAAAATAGGTTTGGGTATAATGGGATGGGCAACAATGTTGGGATTTCTTGAAATTGCTTATAATTCTGAAGAGGCTTGTGAATTAGCAAAGAAAGTAATGGGTTTTATTTATGAAAATGCTAAGGAGGAATCTATTGTTTTAGCTAAAGAAAGAGGAGTCTTTCCTGCTTGGAAACGGAGCGTATGGGAAAATAGAAATATAAGAATAAGAAATGCTACATTGACTACAATTGCTCCTACAGGGTCTATTAGTATTATTGCCGGGCCAACATCAACAGGAATAGAACCTCTTTATTCTCTTTGTTATTTTAGAAATGTTCTGGATGGGGAAAAATTGTTAGAAGTTGATCCTGCTTTTGAATATATAGCGAAGAAAAGGGGATTTTTCTCAGAAGAGTTAATGAAACGTCTTGCCTCAGGGGAAAGTATTCAGAATATGAACGAAATACCCTCTAATGTAAAACGTATTTTTGTCACTGCTTTAGAAATTGAACCCTCCTGGCATGTGAAAATGCAAGCAGCTTTTCAGGAATATACAGATAATGCAGTTTCCAAAACCATAAACCTTCCCAATAAAGCTACTGTTGAAGATATAAAAGAAATCTATATCCTTGCTTATAAACTTGGTTGTAAAGGAATAACTGTATATAGAGATGGTAGTAGGCAAGAACAAGTACTGACAGTAAATAAAAAAGATAAGGAAATAAAGACTATTCATGAGGATATTTGTCCCTATCCTAAACCACGACCAGAAGTAACTATTGGCACAACTACTAAAGTTCCTACAGGTTGTGGCAACCTTTATATTACTGTAAATCAAGATGAAGAAGGTAATTTTTTTGAAGTATTTACTCAAATGGGTAAAGCGGGGGGGTGTGCAGCATCTCAATTAGAAGCTATAGGAAGATTAGTATCTCTGGCTTTAAGAGGAGGAATCGACCCTAAGGTTATAATTGAACAACTGAAAGGAATCAGATGTCCTTCTCCAAGCTGGACTAAAGGAGAAAAAATATTTTCCTGCGCAGATGCTCTCTCAAGAGTTTTAGAGAAGAGAATAGATGACCAGAAAAAAATTATAAGAGTAGAAATAAAATCGCAGGAAAAAGAAACAGCAGGAGTAAAAAAGAAACCTACTGGCATAATTTCATTTAACAATATTGCAGGCGTATGTCCTGACTGTGGATTTGTGTTGAAACATAAGGAAGGGTGTCTAATCTGTGATGCATGTGGTTATTCCAAATGTTGATTAAACAAGAAAGATGCCTTCCCTTTATGAAATACATATAATCAAACCTTAATAAAGTAGGTAAATGATTTAAGAGGAGAGGTAATGTTATGAAGAAAATATTTTATATTGTTCTTGATGGCGTAGGTGATTTACCTATCAAAGAAATGCAAAATAAAACTCCCCTGGAAATGGCAAATATACCTTTAATGAATGGTTTAGCCAAAAAAGGAGCACAAGGATTTATATATCCTGTAGGTAAAGGGATTGCTCCTGAATCTGATATTGCAGTAATTTCTCTTTTAGGTTATGAAGCAGATAAAGTCTATACAGGAAGGGGCCCCCTTGAAAGTTATGCAGAAGGGTTAAAAATTAATGATGGTGATTTGGCTTTAAGAGTAAATTTTGCTACCATAGAAAGCAACTCTTTTAAGATAATTGACCGTCGCGTGGGGAGAAATTTAACTACATCTGAAGCAACTCAATTAGCCAAAGAAATCAATACGAAAGTTAGTTTAAGTAACGCAACATTTGAATTTAAAAATACTATTGGTCACCGTGGAGTTTTAGTCATAAGGAAAGGAGGTAACTTAAGTGGATGGATAACCAATACCGATCCTGCTTATGATAAAAAAGGTGTTTTTGGTCTTGCTAAAGAAAAATTTGAGCCTTATCTCTGCGAAGCTAAACCTATGTTAGGCTATGAAAACGATGAGAAAGCACTTGAATCTGCAAAATTGCTTAACGAATTTACAATAAAATCAAAAGATGTTCTTGAAAAAAGTGAAATAAATAAAAAAAGAGTATCAGAGGGTAAACTACCTGCTAATTTAATTTTATCCCGTGATGCAGGAAATAGATTACCTAAGTTTATCCCTATAAGAGAAACTACATCTTTGAATTTTGGATGTTTTGTGCAAATGCCTGTAGAAAAAGGAATTGCTCTTTTATGTGGAATGAATGTAATTGATATTCCTTTACCATCAGGTGATTTAAGAAAAGATTATAAGATATGGGCAGATAAAGCAATAGATAATATTAAAAAATTTGACGCTCTTTACATTCATATTAAAGGTCCTGATGAACCAGCACACGATGGAAATTGTAATAAGAAGAAGGAAATTATTGAAACGATTGATAAATATTTTTTTGGAAATCTTTTACCCCATCTTTCTAATGATGTAATTATTGCTGTTACAGGAGACCATTCCACCCCTTGTAAACTAAGAGCTCACTCTGCGGACCCTGTTGTGGTTATGATTTGTGGTGCTTCTATTAGCGATGATACAACTTCTTTTTGTGAAAAAGAAGCAAGGAGGGGTGTATTAGGCACTTTTTTAGGTAAAGATTTAATCTATCGACTGGTAAAAATGGCTAAAAAATAGTAAAAATACAAAAATAGATTAATCCACAGGTTTTTCTGTTGTGAAATATAAACCTCCCCTATAAAGAGCAATATCTGTTTGTTTGAACCATGCAACTTTTCCCCATCGATGCATTGGTTTATCGTTATTTTCTAAATATATCCATATTTCTACGATATCATTGGCATAAAGTTTTATCTTATTGTAAGAAAACATTTTTATTTTAATGCCTCCTAAGGATATATCTATACATTTAGCCTGTATTTGAATGGGGTGTGTATGATTCCTAATAGTTACATCTATATCACATTTTATTCTATGGAATTTTCTTCTTTTCTCAGCATATTTAAGCAATGAATAAAAATCATCAAAAATAAACTTATTTTTACTTTCCATTTCTTATGTTTTTAGTAAAAGTAAGTTTCATATAAATTTAACATATTTATTGCAGGTTTTCAAGTTTTAAGGTATTGTAATACAATATATTATAAAATACTGCCCACTTATAGTAAAATGTAAGTAATAGGAGTATACAATAAGGATTATTACATAAAAATAATTATTGACAAACCTTTACCAAATAGTATAGTAGTAACACCATGAAGATAGTAAAAATATTCAAAGAAAAAAATATTCGTGTTACCCCCCAGCGTATAGGAATTTATGAAGTACTTAAGAAAGCAAAAAGGCATTTGACTGCGGAAGAAATTTATGAAAAAATAACCGAAAAGTTTCCTGCGCTTTCCTTAGCTACTGTATATTCTGTTTTGGGAATTTTTAAAGAGAAAAATTTAATTCGGGAAATAAGAATTATACCGGAAAAATCGTATTTTGATATACATATAGAAAACCATCATTATTTTTTATGTCGTATGTGTGGTGGTATTTATGATATAAATATTCCTTTCTGTACCACTTTAAAAGAAAGAGAAATTGCAGGATGTCTGATAGAAAATTTTCAGAGTTATTTTTATGGAATATGTAAAGAGTGTCGGGGTAATAAAAGATAATGCTTGAGATAAATAATTTAAGTGTAGAAATTGAGAATAGACTCATTTTGCGAAATATAAATCTTACTATCAAAAAAGGTGAAATAATGATTCTTTTTGGCCCTAATGGAAGCGGTAAAACTACTCTTATAAAAACCATTATGGGGCTGGGAGGATATAAAATCATCAACGGTGAAATAATTGTGAAGAATAAAATTGTAAATAATTTGTCTGTTGAGGAACGAGTGTGGCTTGGTTTAGGTATAATGTATCAGCACCCTCCTAAAATAAGAGGAGTAAAACTTTATCAGATGGCGAAGTTTTTATCCAGTAATGAAAAGTTGATTAAGACTATGGCAGATAAGCTCTCTTTACATACTCATCTTTCCAGAGATATAAATCTTGATTACTCTGGTGGTGAAATGAAACGAGCAGAACTTTTCCAGCTCATCCTTCAAAATCCAGATTGTCTTCTTCTTGATGAACCTGAATCTGGCGTGGATATTGAGAATATTTCTCTTATGGGAAAGGTGCTTAATAATTATTTACAAAAAGAAAGTAAATCTGCATTAATAATAACCCATACAGGTTACATTCTTGACTATGTGAAAGCCAAGAAAGGATGTGTAATGATGGAAGGGAAACTGTGGTGTGTTGGTAATCCCAAAGAGATGTTTGAAGTTATAAGAAAAAAAGGATATGAGGAGTGTAAAGTGTGTCATGGAGAAAAAAGATTTTACTAAATTAATCGATGAAAGAGATAAAAATATTGTTGTTTCTTCGGGGATGGATTTTTCTGGAAAAACACGCTCGGCAAGTTTTTTACAGCAAGATAATAAAGTTGTTCTTTATAATTCGTTATTTAAAGGCGTTGAGATTATGGGCATTCAAGATGCATTCCACACATATCCGGAGATTAGAAAAAGATACTGGGGCAATGCCTTTGCTAAGTTGAAAAAAGATTATCCTCATGATACCGAGGGAGGTTATTTTATAAGAGTAAAGAAAGGCGAAAATGTTACTCTCCCTATTCAGGCCTGCCTTTTCTTAAAAAAGAATAAGTTTAACCAGAAGGTGCATAATATTATTATTGTTGAGGAAGGTGCACGTGTTTACCTTATTACAGGGTGTTCTGCTTCTCGTGCAGCAAATGAAAGTTTACATTTAGGTATTTCAGAGTTTTTTATTCATAAAGATGGTTATCTTAACTTTACAATGATTCACTCTTGGCAAGAGGATGTGCGAGTTAAGCCTATGAGTGCTGCTATTGTTGAGGAAGGAGCAACATTTGTATCAAATTATGTGTGTTTAAAGCCCGTTCGAGAAGTTATTATGTATCCTACCGCTGTTCTTTCTGGGAAAGGGGCACGTGCAAGTTTTAACTCCCTTCTGCTTTCTCATCCTGGAAGTTTACAAGATATAGGTTCCAGAGTTATTTTTGCTTCACCAGATACTCAGGCAGAAATTGTTTCTCGCGCTGTAAGTTTAGGAGGTAGGATTATTGCGAGAGGTCATTTAAAAGCAGAAGCTGTTTCTGCGAAGGCACACCTTGAGTGTAGGGGGTTGGTAATTTCAGAACGGGGTATCATTCATGCTGTGCCAGAACTTGAGACAGACTTTAGAGATGTGGACCTGTCTCATGAAGCAGCAATCGGCAAAATAAGTAAAGAAGAGATTGAATATTTATGTTCGCGAGGAATGACGAAAGCCAAGGCTCAGTCAGTAATTATTCGTGGGTTTATGAATGTTGATATTCTTGCTCTGCCTAAGGTACTGCAACAGGAGATTAAAAACCTTGAAGATAAGACATTGGAAAGTAGTCTCTAGGGATAATGGAGACCAAACTAGTAGGGCAATATTTAAAGAACGTATCAAGAGAACTTATACGATGGAAAGTTTTCGTTTCTGGTCTGAGAAAAAGATAGGATTTGTGCCTGGTCAGTTCTTACGTATTATTTTTGACGAACATAATCTTGGCAATAAAGAACTTAATAAGTGTTTGTCATTCTCATCTTCACCTACCCATGAATATATAGAGGTAACTAAGCGGCTGAGTGCCAGTACCTTATCTCAAAAATTAAGAAGGCTTACTGCTGGAGAGAGCTGTTTTATTAAAGGTTCATTAGGTAATTGTGTCTTTACGGATGATTATAAAAAATAGGGCTCATCATTGGTGGTATTGGAATTACTCCTGTTATTTCTATACTGGAGTATATCGTAGAGAGAAAACTTAATACCGGCGTTATTCTTTTCTATTCGAATCGTAGAGAAGAGGATATTGCGTTTAAGGATAAGCTTGATGAGTTTCAAAAGTTTTATCCTAATATAAAAATTGTCTATATTGTCACTGATGAAAAATCCATGAGTCAAGAATGCATATTTGGGCGTATCGATAGTCAAGTAATTATGAAAGAAGATAGAAAATTTACTGAAAGGGTCGTTTTCATTTTCGGTCCCCTTCCTATGGTAGAGACGATAGGAAGATTATGCGTTGAGATAGGAATGCCTGAATACTTAGTAAAGACGGAAAGCTTTACAGGGTATTAAATGGCAAAAGTGAGTGATGTTTTCTGTTTGTTAGTTTTGAAAATTATGTGTCAACTGAAAAGTTTTTATGGAAGAGTTGTGAACTAACTAAAAAGGAGACTAGTATGCATAAAATGATACAGACAAATTTACAAAATGTTTTTGTTGGTGAGTCGCAGGTACATATGAAGTACTTAATTTTCTCTGAGGTGGCAGAAAAAGGAGATAAACCAAATATTGCGCGTCTCTTTCGAGCTATTGCTTATACAGAATAAGTTCATGCAAAAAATCACCTTAAATTTTAGGTGGGGTAGGTACTACTTTAGAGAATTTTGGTGGTGCTATTGGTGGTGAGATTTTTGAGGCAGAGGAGCTGTATCCTGTTTATAATAATGATGCTAAGCTGTAGGGGAAAAAGAGGCGGAATGTTCTACACATTTTGCCCTTGAGGCAGAGAAGATTCATGCGGTAATGTATAAGAAGACAAAAGAAGCTGCAGAGGGAGATAAGGATATAGAACTTAAAGGGGTGTATATTTGCCCTGTTTGCGGATATACTGTGGAGGGAAAGATACCTGAGTATTGTTCTGTATGTGGAGTAAAAGCAGAGGTATTTAAAAAATTTTAGGAGGTTTATTATGAGAGAAAAAGTAGAGAAAGCACTTGAAAAGATAAGGCCTATGCTTCAGATGGAAGGAGGAGACGTAGAGTTTGTTGAGGTAACCGATGATGGTGTGGTTAAGCTAAGATTAAAAGGTGCCTGCGGGAGCTGCCCCATGAGTCTCTATACTTTGAAATTAGGCATTGAACAACGATTGAAAGAAGAAATTCCTGCTGTTAAAGAAGTAAAACAAGTGCAGTAATAACCAATGGCAGTATATAATTTTCTTTTAAGAGTAACATCGAGTTATCTAATATTTAGAGGAAGGTTTGTATGGAAACAATAAAGAACTTATTTCAAAATGCAGATTGGAAGAAGGAAAAACATATTCCTGTAATTTATGCCCCCTCCAAAGCCAAAAAAGGGGACAATATAAGAATTGAAGTTAGTGTAGGAAAAGAAATTCCTCATCCTAATACAACCGAGCATCACATTGCATCAATAGAAATCTACTTTTTACCACAAAAAGGTAAGTTTCCTTATGTGCTTGCTAAGATTGATTTTTCTGCCCACGGTTCATCAACAGAAGGACCTAATACCAGTGGTGTTTACACTCTTCCTTCTGCTACTATCAATTTTAAAACAGAATCTTCTGGAACAATCTATGCTGTCAGTTACTGTAATATTCACGGCTTATGGAAAAATTCTTTTGATATTGTTGTGGAATAATTTTTATTACTTGGATTAATATGCCCATATATACTTATATATGTGAAAATTGCGAACATAAGTTTGATATCCTTATAGGGATAAGCCAGGAAAAAATAAAGAAAAAATGTCCTCAATGTAACTCAAGCTCTTTAGAAAAACAGTTTTCTGTATTCGGTATTTCTGGCAAAAATAAAGGTTCTTTGTGTTCATTCTGTAATAGTGGTTCATGTTCAACTTGTAATAGATAGAAAAGGAGTAATAATGGCAAGAGACGATAAAAGAAAACCTGATGAGTTACGTAAAATTAACATTGAAAGAGGTTTTATCAAATACGCTGAAGGCTCCTGTCTTATTGAAGCAGGCAATACCAGGGTTATTACTACAGCTACAGTAGAGGAAAAAGTACCTTTATTCCTTAAAGGAAAAGGAGAAGGGTGGGTAACCTCTGAATATGGAATGTTACCACGTTCTACACAATCTCGTATAGTAAGAGATAAAATGTCCGCTCGAAGTATGGAAATTCAACGACTGATTGGCAGGTCATTAAGAAGCGTAGTTAATTTAAGAGATTTGGGGGAAAGAACTATTTGGATTGACTGTGATGTTATTCAAGCCGATGGTGGAACACGGACTGTTTCTATTATAGGAGGATTTATTGCATTAGCAGATTGTCTAAGCAAACTTTATCATCAAACAATAATATCTACTATTCCCATAAAAGATCTTTTAGGAGCTGTTAGTGTAGGTATTGTACGGGGAGAATATCTTTTAGATTTAACATATAATGAAGATTTCAGCGCCAATGTTGATATGAATGTAGTAATGAAGGCCAGCGGAGAATTTGTAGAAATTCAAGGAACAGCAGAAAGAGAAGCCTTTTCAAAAAATGATTTAGACAAACTTTTAGCCTTAGCGCATAAGGGTATAAAGGATATTATAGATATGGAAAGAAATATCCTTAAAGATGTGATTACCAATATGTAAATAGCATATAGCGTATAGCGGATAGAGAATAGCTCATAGTTCTTAGCTGTTAGCTTATAGCAAATATTAGATAAAAGCTAAGAGCTAGGAACCAAGAGCTAAGAGCTAAAAGTCAGGAGCGAGGAGCCAAGAACTAAGAGTTAAGAGTTATAAACTATAGACCATTGACTATTGACTATCTACGTGTGACCTGGTGACTTGGTGACCTTATGTATCTGTGTTAATCTATGTATAGCATATACCATGCGTTTAATCATTGCTACTAAAAACAGAAATAAACTTAAAGAGATAAAAAAGATACTTAAAGGTCTTAATATAAAGATACTTTGTCTTGCTGATTTAAAACCTGATTTAAAAATAAAAGAAAGCGGGAAAACTTTTTTTGAAAATGCTTTAAAGAAAGCAAGATGTGTCTCTAAAATGTTCAATTGCGATTTAATAGTAGGAGAAGATTCTGGCATAGAGGTCAAATATTTAAAGAATAAACCAGGGGTTTTCAGCCGAAGATATGCAGGAAATATTGCTACTGACTATGAAAATAACATAAAATTACTTAAGCAACTTAAGAATGTACCTAAGGATAAAAGAAAAGCAAGATTTCGGTGCGTGACAGTATTAGTAAAAAAAGGAGAATTGATAAAAACATTTGAAGGAAAAGTAGAAGGGTATATAAATAACAAATTGGTAGGTAAGAAAGGTTTTGGATATGATTCTCTTTTTTATTTACCTTCTTATAAAAAAACCATAGCTCAACTTTCTTTAGCACAAAAAAATAAAATTAGCCATCGGGCAAAAGTTTTTTATAAACTTAAGAAATTTCTTGCTAATTATATAAAAAATAAGTAAAATCTTTTAGTTCTTTGAAATAAAGCGTATAGCGATTAGCGTATAGGATATAGGAATATCGAAAATCAAGGATCAAGAATCAAATGATACTCGATGCTAGATTCTAGATAAAAAGATTAAGAGCTAAGAGCTAAAAGTGTGACGTGGTGACCTTGTGACTTGGTGTTTTTACGCATTTGTGTTAATCTGTTTTTTATCTGCGTTCATCCGTGTATAACTGTCGTTTCTTCCGGGGCGTAGCTCAGTTTGGCTTAGAGCGCTTGGTTTGGGACCAAGAAGTCGGTGGTTCAAGTCCACTCGCCCCGACCAGTTGCTTATTTGATAAAATTGGTAAGAGGGGGAATTAAGGTTATCTTTTAGAGAGAGCCTAATACATTCTTGGATGTGCTAAAAATAAATGCCCTTCTGAGGGCAAGCACATACAAGTCCACTCGCCCCGACCAAATAGCGTATAGCGGTTAGCGGATAGCGTATAGTATTAGGGTGTAGTAAATAGTGGATAGCGTTTAGCGAATAGAAAAAAGTGGATAGTTGATAGTATGTTTAGGTTTGAAAAACTGGATATATGGCAGTTAGTAAAGGAATAATCTTATTGACCAGTTAAAAAGGGCAGGCGGTATCAATATCTAACAATATCGCTGAGGGATCAGGAACAGCAACAAAGAAAAATTTTTGTTCTTTTCTGGATATAAATGTAGCATCTACTCTGGAAAGGGTAAATCTTTTACGCTTTGCAAAAAAGAGAAATTATATTACAGAAGAAGAAAGGACAAAGTTCTATAACAAAGCAGAATTGTTGGTTAAAAAGATTACTTCTTTTAAAGGCTCATTGAAATAGCCATATGCTATACACCATAAGCTATAGGCCATTTAGCGCCCGTAGCTCAATAGGATAGAGCATCTGCCTTCTAAGCAGAGGGTTGCAGGTTCGATTCCTGCCGGGCGCACTTAATGGCATATAGCGGATAGCAGTTAGCGAATAGAAATTAGCTCATAGTTCATAGTTGTTAGCTCATAGTTAGAGATTAGGATGTAGGAATATCAAGGATCAAGCATCTATGATCAAGAAGTGAATGATACTGGATACTCGATACTAAATACGAGATATTGGATAAAAAGACTAAGAGCTAAAAGCCAGGAACTATGAACTAAGAGCTATGAACCAAGAGCTAAGAGCTATAAACTAAGAGCTAAAAGTGTGACCTGGTAATCTGGTGACGTTGTGACGGTGTGATCTTGTATTATGATTAGGAAAACAAGAAGATTTTTAAGGATTTTTTTCAGTATTCTCGTCCTTATTGTAGGGCCGTATATTTTAATATATTTTCTCATTAACGAAAGAGGGAAAGATTTTCTTATTAATATCCTTAAGAAGAAAAACATAGAGGCAGAAATAGGAGAGTTAACCTTTTCTTTTCCTTTTAGAATTACTCTTGTTGATTTTGGAACAAAAAATATAAGCTTTATTCAAGCAAAAGCAAATATCATTGGTTACAATCCATTTACAAAGTCTGTAAGCATTGATAATCTTTCCATTAAAGGATTACAGGTAAAGATTAATGAAGATATAATAAAATCATTGAAAGAAAGAAAATCACTCCCAAAACAACCGCCTCTTAACATGCAAAAAATAAGCGGGGATTTCTCTATAAGTATAAATAATATAATTATTGATTTTTCTTCTATTATCATTGAACTTGCCAGCCTTAAACCTCCTCTTAAAATAGCTATAGAAGATATAAGAGGAAGCATAAAAAACCTTACTTATCCACAGCGACAAAAAATATTTATTAATTTAGATAGTTCCTTAAGAATAAGAGACAGAAAAATAGATGGTGCTTTAACAGCCTCTGGATGGGTCAACTGGGCAAGGAAGGATATGAATCTAAGGTTTAAAGCAAAAGAAATTGATTATTTTATGTTTAAGGAATATTATCCTCCTTTCTGGAAGCCAAAAAATCTGGAAATAAGAGAAGCGTATCTGTCTTTAGACTCTCATCTTGTTTCTAAAAAAGATAACCTTATTATTGATTATTATATTATTCTAAACCGCATTGTTTTTAATGAACATCCTGAAGATGAATCAAAAGTTAAATCTCTTAAAACTATTATTGCTCTTTTTACGCAAGACGGACAATCTCGAATTCATCTTCGTTACCGTACCAAAATGAGTAAACCGGAGTTCAAAATAACCTCTATAGGAGAAAGTATGCTTGCTCAGCTAAAGGAGCTCAATACAACTACCTTTATCGATTCCGTAAATCAACTTTTGGGCAAAACACAAGAAACGGTAGGAAATGGCGTTAAGAGCATAAAAGGAATTACTATAGACCCTGTATTAAAAGGGATTCAGCAGGCAGGAGAGGAGTTGTTAAAAAATATAAAAGGCATCTTTGGAATTGAGAAAGATAAAGATGAATAGCAAGTAGCAAATAGTGTACAGCGTATAGCGGTTAGCGAATGGTAAATAGCAAATAAGGGATAGAGAATAGTTCATAGTTTTTAGTTGTTAGCTCATAGTAAATATAAAGATTTAGATCAAGAAGTAAGAGTGAGTAGCCAAAAACTAAGAGCTATAGGCTATAGACCATTGACTATTGACCGTTAACCATTGGTGGGTGTAGCTCAGCCTGGATAGAGCACTTGACTGTGGCTCAAGTTGTCGGGGGTTCGAATCCCCTCACCCACCCCAATTTTTAATTTGGCTATTTTTGAGCAAAAAAGAATAGGGTAAGTTAAAGGAAAATAACAATTTAGCACGAGAAACCCGAAAGTTCGAGCCAATCTTTTTAAAAAATTCCCTTTTTTCTTCCAAACTTCCCTTAGTTGCTATGTAACTGGCTTGGCTACAAGATATTACGAAATTTCGAGCCAGTTCGAGCCAAATTTTACCTTTGCTTTCAAGATAATTCAATTTTTCTTTTATCTCCAACTTCTCATTTAGGAGAGATGACTTCTTTTTCTTGTATTCTTCCTCGCTGATAACTTGATTCAGATAGGCATCTAATAAGATATTTAGCTTCCTATCTATTTCATTGATTCGGTTATTAAGTGAAGAGGTAGGGGGGGTTATAGTATTTATAGATTCCTCATCAATCCTTTTAAACAAAAACGCTTTAAGTTTATCATCTATAGAAACTCTTTTGGTTGCTTCATTTATTTGTTCAACGAGCACCTCCTCACGCAAAAATGGCTCATCGCATTTACCTTTCTTTTTTGTACAACGATAGTAAATATACTTTTGTTGTTGAATCTCAGATGTTATCATTCCGCCACATTAGCCACATTTAATAAACCCCCTGAATACGTGGTAATGAGGCCCATTTTTGCGGGGTTTACTTCGTAAATTAAAAACATTCTGTACCTTATCAAAAAGCTCTTTGGTAATGATAGGTAGATGAGTGCCTTCGTAAAGTTGGCCCTTGAAGATAAAAGCACCATAATAAAATGGATTTTTGAGAAGGCGTTCGATATTGCTTCTACTTAATTTTCCTCGTCTTCTTCTACTGGCCAAGCCAGAGGCAGTCGCCAATTTTCTTAGTTCATCTAAAGAATATCTGCCTGTAGCATAAAGTTCAAAAAGTTCTTTTACCTTACTATCTGTTTCAGGGTCAATCTCTATAGTATGCTTAACAGTATTATTCTTATAACCAAGGGGAGCAAAGCCAGGTAACGCCACACTACTTTAGCAAGCACTTTTTAAGTTAGAGATAAGCTCTTTATCAATATAGTTTTCATAGAATGCCTTGGCATCATGTTGTTCAGGCTCTGATGTGGGTAATCGGTATTGTAAGCTTTAATCCATTTATCCAGACTTCGCTAAAGGCAAAAGGGTTGTCTTAAGTCTATGGGTCAAACAATATCCTCTTTGATTGTGCGCATCACCCGTTCAGTGTTAGAATTACCGTTGGGTTAGGCCAGGTTAAATATCTGTTTTAGGCCCAAAAGTAAGCAATCCATCATAAACCTCTGTGATGTGGGCTGGCAACTATTATCAAAGATTAAGAATAATTAGCATTCTTTGACAGATTTATGTATTTCTTGGGGAGAAGCGGTTATTTACTACAGATCCCAGGGCATCTATCCCGTTATCGGTCTTTTTCTGGATACTTAAAAAAATAGCCGATAATCTCTTTGGTATACCAATCAAACATTACAGTAAGATATAGCCATCCCCAGGTATTTATGCGGATTTTGGTCATATCTATACCTCAGAACTGATTAGGTCTTGAAGCCACAGGTTTAGGTTTTATCGGCCCCTTCTTGGCTTTGCGTCGGACTTAAGGAGTGAAAAGCATACCATGTTCTTTCATAACCCAGTATACCCGGTTAATCCCCCCCAGGATACCCTTTACGGTACTTAAGATATGACCGGATACGCTTGTATCCCTAGAGGGGATGGTCAATCTTAACTGGCTCGATCATCGACAATAATTGTAGGTTCCACTTTATGGTAGATTATAACCTTTTCCTTCTCATAGCTCGTATTCACCTTTTTTAATTCCATGATTAAATCGCCAATGATTTGCTTAAGCTTTTAGTTCTCTTGTTCCAGACGTTGTTCTTTCTTAGTGATGTTTTTGGCCTCAAAGGCCTGATGACTGAATTTCAGGAACTGGTTACGCCATTGATAATACTGGGTTTGGGCTATCTGATATTTGTGGCATAATTTTGTTATCTCAATTTGCCCTGAGAGTCTTTCAAGGACAATGCGCACCTTTTCCTTGCTAGTCCAGCGTATTTTTTTTCATAGAATAGGTATCCTTTCAGTTATGAGTCTATTTTGACTTAAAAAGGTTGTTTTGTTAACTAGTGGCGGTATATTTTTATTACCAATGTGTTAACACTTCTTGAAGCGAAGTCACCTTATAGGCTTCCTTTAGATGTCTGTCTTCGTCAGGGTTTGTCCCGATAAAAATCGGGACAAATTTTTTTATAAGTAAGGAAAGAAAAAATTTATATTTTTTGGGCCGGTCACTTTTTAGTTAGAAAAATTTTTAATAAAAAGAAAAATCTATTCCCGCCCATCACCTTAACTTTCATCTTTGTGATGTTTTATAATTTTGCCTTCTGTCATGAATATTACATCTTCACAAATGTTTGTGGATAAATCGGCTATACGTTCTAAGGAACGGGAGATTGACAAATGTTATCTAAAATTATATGATGTTATCAAAAATTGTTTGAATTTTTATATGGAATGATTTTAACTTCAAAAAATGAATGAATTGATAGCAGTAATAGAT
>Ga0180301_10000423_pt1 | contig 32657 bp, 40 predicted proteins | sample GuaBasSediGuay16_FD_121797 | JGI IMG/M metagenome (GOLD analysis project Ga0180301, IMG submission 121797) | Subseafloor sediment microbial communities from Guaymas Basin, Gulf of California, Mexico - Guay16, Core 4569-2, 12-15 cm | ecosystem: Environmental > Aquatic > Marine > Hydrothermal... | reverse complement strand
CCTTAAAATTCGAGGTTTAATTCCGTTTTGAAGGATAGTTTCAGGTAAATCTAAAGTTGAGGTTGTAAGAACATTTATACTTCTAATTTTTCTTGCTTCAAAAGGTTTTGTTGAGCTTTTTCAGGAGGAGGAGTTTGGAGAAATTTATATAGCGTTATGTTTGGAGGCTGAAAAACGTGAACAGCAACGAGCAACCTAAAAAGTCTGATGGTGGAGAGGGGAAAGAAAAGAAAGAAAAAGAGGAAAAGGAAAATCTTGAGGAGAAAAAGGCTTTAATTGAGGCTGCACTTTATGCTGCTGGCTACCCTCTTGAACTTAAAACCCTCTGCTCAATAACAAAAATCTACTCGAAAAGGAAGGTTTATGAGTTGGCAAAATCCCTTATGGAGGAATATAACAGTAGGAACGGTGCCCTAGAAATTGTTGAGCTTGAAGATAAAAGGTTTGTTATGCAGCTAAAACCATCCTACGTTCCTAGGGTTAGAAGACTTACGGTTAAACCTCTTTTAACAGAGGGACCTCTTAAAACCCTTGCCTATATTGCCTATAGACAGCCTGTTCCACAGGCAAAGGTTGTTATTGTTAGGGGGCAGCAAGCCTATGAGCATATTGAAAAGCTTGAGGAGATGGGGCTTATAAAAAGGGAGAAGCTTGGAAAATCTTTTGTGTTAAAAACAACAAGTCTTTTTGCTGACTATTTTAACCTAAGTAAAGAGCCTAGACTTATGAAAAAACAGCTTGAAGCTATTTTTTCACAAGCCAAAGAGAAAGGTTTAGCCTAAACCGATTTTTTAATATAAGGGTTTACGTATAATCGTTATTACTGGTTAAACATACCGCTGGATGGTTGTATTGTTGCTTGTGGATAGGTTTAACCGTCCTATAACAAGCCTAAGAATTTCTTTAACCCAACGTTGCAACCTAAAATGTATATTTTGCCATGGTGAGGGTGACAGTGAAACCGTTAAAGATGAGATGACTCCTGAGGAGATAGAAAAAATTGTTAGGGTTGCATCCTCTTTTGCTGTTGGAAAGATTAAGTTAACTGGTGGTGAACCTTTAGTAAGGGAGGATATTTGTGAGATAGTTTCAAGGATTAGTGGTGTTTCTGGTGTTAAAGAGGTTTCAATGACAACCAACGGTCTACTTTTAGCTAAGCTTGCTAAAGATTTAAAGGATTCAGGTTTAAGCAGGGTAAACATAAACCTTTCATCTTTAAACCCTAAAACCTACGAGAAGATTACAGGGTTTAACCGTCTTAAAGATGTTCTTGAAGGCTTAGACTACGCCTTAAACTATGGTTTAAAACCAGTAAAGATAAACATGGTTGTCCTTAAAAATTTAAACAAAAACGAAATCCAAGACATGATAAGGTTTGCATCAGAAAAAGATGTTATCCTCCAACTTATAGAACTTGAAAACCTTGGAGATGCTAAAAAGCTTTATGAAGAATACTATACAAGCCTAGACGATGTTGAAAAACTTTTAGCTTCTAAAGCTGAAAAAGTTGAGGTTAGAAGCCTCCACAACAGAAAAATTTACCATGTTAACGACAACGGAAAAAAGGTAAAAGTTGAACTTGTCAGACCCTTCCACAACTCAAGCTTTTGTATGAACTGTAGTAGGCTTAGAGTTACAGCCTCAGGTAAGCTTAAGCCATGCCTAATGAGAAACGACAACCTTATAGACATAGTATCCCACATCCGAAAAAACACCCCAGAAGAAAAACTACGTAAAGTTTTTTTGGAGGCTGTAATGGCAAGAGAACCATTCTACAAGTAGCCCAAAACATGTAATACAGTGTCATGCAGTATAATGCACAAAAATTCCCTTTTTTAGGAGCCTCTCCCCAGCAAAACCTATGTTTAAGGTTAAAGCCTCAACAAACAAGAGAATAAGAATTTTTTGGGTAAGGGGTGCTGCTGAAAGGTATAGTAGAACAGCAGCCAAACCCTCAAAAAACCCTGTAAAAACCCTTAAAGAATTGTTGCTTTCTCTAATTCCCCATTTTTGGGTTACCCAGTCAACTATTGCTGGGGAAGCCAAAATTAGGCATATTGTAAGCTGATAGGGGAAAGATAGTTTTTGGAAGAATGTTAAACTGTAAAGTTTTATGGTTAGGGTTAAAGCTAAAAAACCTAAAACAACCCCTAAACATCTTGCACAAACCCTAAGTTTTCTCCCCTTAAGCCTTATGGTTACTGGGTGGTTATGGGAAAGCAAAATTTCCCAGTTAAACCTTCTCGTTTTGGTTTCCCCCGGTAACCCTCAATCTTTGACCACAATAGGGGCATAGGTTATAGTCTGGAAGAATCGGTTTACCGCAGAATGGACATGACCTCCACCCAGTCATTATTTTTGCTGGGAATTGGGCTTTAAGGGTTTGAATTCTAGGTTTTGCAGGTGGAGAAAATGAAACTTTAACCGATGTGCCTCCACCCTCTATCTCCGTAAGCTCAAAAACCATTTCACCCTCCTGTCTATCCATAACCCTAAGAAGTCTTGGAGGAATAGACTGTGAAACTTCAAACCTTTTACCTGTTTCTTTTCCAAGCTTAAAGAATGGTAGGGGTGTTTTTTGCGGTTCTATGAGGGCTTTCCCCCTCCAATTTTCAACCTCTCTAACTATGGTGTCAAAAACCTCACCTATTTTTAGGGGGACAATCCAAATATCAAATTCTTTTGCAGCCTCTAAAGGTCTTCCTCCCATACCACCCCTCATCAACATTGGAAGAAGACAACATAGGAGTAGGAGAGGTAACATAAGAAAAATTGAAGATTCTGCTTCAGCCAATTTTTTAACACCTTACCTAAATAATACAAACTCATCCTAAATTAGAGTTTTGGGTTGGAATTTAACCCTTAATTTTTGACACAACCCTAACGGATAAGATTTCTGTTGAAGGATACTGTCCCCTCTCATCCTTCTCATACTGTTTAACCATATCCCATACGGTTAAAAGAGCTGTTAGGGTTGCTGTTAAAGCCTCCATTTCAACACCTGTTTTAGCCTCAGTTTTAACTGTTGATGACACCTCAACCTTATCCTCACCCAAAATCCTTGTTTTAACATCCACATGGGTTAAGGGTATAGGATGACATAAAGGAATAATTTGGCTTGTGTTTTTTGCAGCTAAAACACCAGCTATTTTTGCTATTTCAAGAGGGTCTCCCTTCTCAACTTCCCCGTTTTTTATTAGGTTTATGGTTTCAGGTTTAAGCTTTATAACACCTTTAGCTTCAGCCTCCCTATAAACAGACGGTTTTCCTGTTATATCAACCATCGAAACCTTCTTTTCAACCATAAAACCACCAATAAACCTTATGAATCCAAAGGTATATAACCATCAAAACTTAATAGTTAAGCAGAGAGAGTTTAAAAAATGGAAGAAAATGTTCAAGTTCAAATTTCAGGTATAGCTAAAGTGGGAACCTCCTATGGACCTACACCTGCACTAATCCTTGAGGATTCTAGGGAGAGAGTTTTACTGATTGTTATTGGTGAGCTTGAAGCTTCCTCTATTGCTATGGCTCTTCAGGGAATTAAGCTTCCAATCCCAAACACCCACGACCTTTTAATGACAATCCTTAACGAGTTAAACGCTAGGGTTAAACGTGGAGAAGTTTATGATATTCAAGCAAACAGGTTTTTAGCAAAACTTGTGCTTGAGGTTTCTGGTGAGGAAAGGGTGGTTGAGGGGAGACCAAGCGATGTTATAGCCTTAACCGTAAGAGCAGGAGCCACAATCTATGTTTCGGAAAGTGTTATGCAAAGAGCCTCAATAGAAAAATCTGTTCTGCTGAGAGGGGAAGAAGAAAAATCTGAGTTTGATGAGAACCTAGAAGAGGAGTAAAGGTAAACCTAAAACATCTCTACAACACTAAAAAATTTTTTATGTTTGGTTATGGTGGAATATACAGTTTTGTTTTCAGCCTAAAACTGGTGGAGCCTCTTGGAAAGGAAAAAGCTTGGTTTTATCCTAGTTTTTTCTGCTGGTGTTTGTTGGGGTTCTGCTGGTGTTTTAGGTAAAATTCTTATGAATAATGGTTTACAGCCTGAAACTGTGGCTATGTATAGGTTAACCATAGGATTTTTAGCTTTAACCCTTGTTTTTCTTTTATTAAACCCTACAGTTTTAAGGGTTAAACCTAGAAAAATTCCGTGTCTCTCGGTTGCTGGGGTTGTTGGTGTTGCTGGAGGAATTTTAGCCTACTTTTATGCTGTTAAGCTTATATCAGCCTCTGTTGCTGTTCTGCTGCTTTACGCATACCCTATTTTTACACTTATGCTTGCAAGGTTTTTTGTTGGTGAAAAACCAACCCTTACAAAGGTTTTTGCTGTAATGTTTGTGGTTGTTGGATGTTTTTTTGTGGTTAAAGGTTATAGTTTAACCTACCTAAAACTTACAGGTTTAGGTGTGGCTGTAGGTTTAGCCTCAGCCTTAGCCTACTCTATCTACATGATTCTTAGCAAGGTTATGCTTAAAGATGTTGAAGAACCCACAATAATTGTTTATACACTTGGTTTTGGTGCTTTAACCCTAACCCTAGTAAACCTCTTTTTTAACGGTATCTTTATCCCACATGGAATTCAAACATGGATTTTAATATTCCTAATAGCTTTTATACCTACAACAGCAGCCTTCACCTTCTTCATTTTCGGTCTTAAAAACGTGGAGGCTGGGAGAGCAAGCATCTACTCAACATCGGAAATTATTTCAGCCCTTGTTTTGGCTTTCCTATTTCTTGGTGAAAGATTGGAGCCTCTTCAAATGGTTGGAGCAGCCATAATATTTCTTAGCATAATCACGATGTATTGGAGAGAAAAAAGGTTTAGTTAAGCTAAACCTACTCTACACCACCACCAAAAAGCCTAAAATGGCAAAAAACGTTTGTAAAACTTCTCCCATCCAACCTTTCTAGAATGGCTGTTCTTAAACCTGGTTTTGGGTTTAGGTTTAAACGTATAACGTTTGAAGCCCAATAGTTTAAGGCTCTTATTGCAACAGGTTCAATTTTCCCGTTTTCCTCCCCTATAACAGCATGAACTTGGCTTAAAACAAGAACTGGAAGGTTGTAGGTTTTTGCGTAGTGGGTTAGGTAGGCTAACTGTCTATTAAGCTCCTTGTTTAAGGTGAAAACTGTTTCAGTGTTTTTTATTGCAAGTCTGTATAGGTTGTTAATGGTATCAACAACAATAAGTCCAACCCTACCAGAAAGATAAACCTCAAGATTTTCCAGTAAAACCGTCTGCTCAAAAAAGTTTTTTGGGTTAAAAACAAGGATTAGGGAGGCTAAACTTTCAAAGTCTGTAGCCATCTGTTTAAGTCTTTCAACAGGAAAACCTCCATCCCCATCAACATATAAAACCTGTAAACCCTCCCTAGCACAGTTAACAGAATATTGGAGGGCTATTGTTGTTTTTCCTGTTGCAGCCTCACCATAAAAAACCGTAAGCTTAGCTGAGGGTAAACCCCCATGAAGCAACCTATCCAAACATACACATCTAGAAGGAATTCTTTTTTCAGGGTTTAGTTTTAAAGGCTTCAAAGACTATCTGGACCTAATAGAGGTTATCAAATCTATCTTTGTAATTATACCTACAGGTTTACCTTTATCAACAACAAGAACAGCAGGTTTTTCATGGGTAAAAAGAGTTAAAATTTCGTTTATGCTTGTTCTAGGTGAAACTGTTGTAAAAGGTTCCTCCATCACATCCTCAACCTTTAAACTAAAAACCTTTTCAGGCTCCTTACCCTGAAGAATCCTCCTAATTATTGTCCCCTCTAAAACACTTCCAACAATCCTATCCCCGTCAAAAACCGGAAGCTGAGATATTCCATGTTTTTCCATAAGGTCTACAGCTTTTCTCACAGAATCTTTAACATCAACAGATATAACTGGACTATGCATTATGCTTGCAGCATCTAACCCACGTTTTACACTCAAAATCGAATTTAAAATTTTTTTAACTGTTGAAAGTCTTGGGTCAATCTTTCCAGCCTCAATTCTGGCTATAAGTGATTGGCTTACACCAGCCTTTTTAGCAACCTCTTTTTGGGTTAACCCATAGGACTTTCTAAGCCTTTTTAAGTCTTCACCGCTTAAAATTTGTAGGGACAATTTTTAACCCCAAACCAATAGGAAAAATGTTTAAACCCAGATTTAAATTAGGCTGTTGGATGGCTACCCTTTTTGTTATCCCGTCTTAAACCCTAAACCAAACCCCACAATAAAACTTCCAATAAACGGTATGTTTGAGGATAAGAATAGGGGTAGGCTTAACCCTCCACCAAAAAGGTTTCTTAGGAAAGCCTCTGTTGTTGCTGAAATTTTATCGTAGTTTATTTGGATAAAACCCGTGTAGGATAGGTAGAGTAAAGCCATAAAAAACAAGCCTATAAAAACCATAAGGATTTTTAGAAGCTTTTTGGAGGTGTAGCCTATAACAAACCCTAAAATTCCACCAAAACCAAGCTGACCTAGAAGAGGATAAAAGGTCTCAATAGCCATTTTAATTCTTCCCTAAAAGGTTTTGTCAACCTAGATTTTTAGGTTTGCCTAAAAATAAGTTTTTCTAAAAAGTTAAACAGTTTTAGGTTTTTTAACACAAACATCCATAACAACCATAAACTCGTAAAAGGTAAAAGTTAGGGAAAGAGCAAAAAGTGAACCTAAACATATCGACATCAAAAAAAGCACCATATAGCTAACAAGTTTTAGGCTGTAAAGTAGGGTAAATATCTGGTTGATAACAAAAAAGCATGAGCCAACTATAAGAGAGTAAAAGGCTTTAGCGGTTTTTTCTTTTCTAAGAAAAAGTCTTGAAACAGCACATTTTAGGTTTTTTCTAGCCTTAAGATAGGTGGCTAAAACAAATAGTAGGGCTATGGATGAGGTTAGGGGACCTAAAAGAAGAAGAAACGAAACATTAACCATAAACATTCACCTAACCATCCGATAAAACCTGTAAAAGGTATGAAGGAGAGTTAAGGCTGTTAGGTTTGCAAATATAATCCCCACAGTTTTTATAGTGTTTTCTTTTAGAAACGTTGATACGCAGAAGGAGGAGGTGGCTGTAAGAAGAAAAAGTAAAGCCACAAGAAAACCTAAAACCACATCTAAAAACTCTTTTTGTCTAAGAAAAATTTTGCTTGTAGCAAGCTTTACTTTAACAAATCTGGCTAAAAGTTTAATGTTAATGAACAACATAAGAACTGCTACTATAAGCAATAGGCTATACTTAACCGTTAACATTAGACTCATAAGGTTTAAGGTTAAGTTAACCAAATAAATTAATTATTCATGTTTTAGAAGAAAACCTCCTGTCAAACCTAACGTGGAAGAAAATGGGTGTGGTAGAAGAAATCGTGGAGAAAGCTAAAACCGTTCAACCCTCAGAATTTATAGGTTTAATTGAAAATGTTTGTTTAAGGCTTGATAAAGAAAAAGAGGTTAAATCCCTAGAAAACTATAAGGTTGAAGAGGGGCTAGTCGATTTAAAGGCTAAGGGAAAGATTGTGGTTGTTGGAGATATTCATGGAGACCTTGAAAGCCTTATCTACATCCTTAAAAACTCAAACTTTTTGGATGCTGTGAGGAGAGGAGAAAAACCTATAATCCTTTTTCTGGGTGACTATGGGGATAGAGGCTTCCTCTCACCAGAAGTTTACTACATAGTTTTTTGGCTGAAAGCAAATCATCCAGAAAACGTTATCCTTTTAAGGGGAAACCATGAAGGACCATCAGACCTTATAGCAGTCCCCCACGACCTACCATACCACCTAAAAAGAAAGTTTGGGGGAAACTGGGAAAAAATCTATGAAAAGTTTTTGGTGTTTTTTGATAAGTTACCCCATTCAGCCATCCTAAAAGGCAAATATCTTTTTCTTCACGGCGGAATCCCAAGTGAAGCAAAAAACCTTCAAGATTTAAGCTATGCAGCAAAACATCATCCAGCAAAAAGGCTTTTAGAAGAAATTTTATGGAGTGATCCTGAAGAAGATATAAAGGGTGTTTACCCTTCACCTAGGGGTGCTGGAAAACTTTTTGGTGAAGATGTTACAAAAAGTTTTCTTGGAAAAATTGGGGTTAAAACACTTATACGTGGACATGAACCATGCTACGAGGGGATAAAAGTAAACCATAACGGTGCTGTTTTAACTGTTTTCTCAAGAAAAGGTGAACCATACTTTAACCCTTATGCAGCCTACCTAGAAATTGACAGCCAAACCGAGGCGTTAAACGGCTACCAGCTAAAAACAAAAGCAAAAATTTTTTAGTCTAACCCAAAAAGACTTTTTTTCTCCCAGAAACAACATCAAAAACAAGCTTTTCTATGTTTAGCTTTTTTTCCTCCTCCAAGATTTGGCTAAGTTTAGCTTTGGTTGCTGGATGTTTAGGGTTAACTGTGCATGAAACAACGTTTCTGGTTGAAATTTCATAGGTTCCTATTCTTCTAGCAATTTTAACGGATTCCTCCTTGTTTAACCCTATTAGGGGGCGGAGGATAGGAATTTTAACAGCCTTATCCTCGACAAAAACGTTTTGGAGGGTTTGGCTTGCAACCTGCCCCAAACTTTCACCAGTAACCAAGGCTGAAGCCTCAACCTCTAAAGCAAACCTTTCAGCAACCCTAAACATCATCCTTCTACATAAAACACAAATAAGATTTCTTTTACACCTATTAGAAAGCTCTTGAAGACAAACCCCATAAGGGAAAATATAGGCTTCTTTTAAACCTAAAATTTTGCTAAGCCTACCTATACATTCAACAGCCCTATTTTTTGCTTCTCCACTAGAAAAGGGTGAATTGTCAAAGTAGATGGGGATAACCTTAACATTCATCCTACCAACCATATAGGCGGCTACAGGGGAATCTATTCCACCAGAAATTAAGGCTAAAACCTTCAACCAAAAACCCTAAAAATAGGATAGGTTTAACCCTAATTAATCCTTCAAAAAATATTCTTCAACAACATCTTTAGCTTTTTCTCTCCTTTTTTGATGCTCCAAAAGAAACTTTTTTACTCTTTCAGCAAGAATACTTTTACACTCCCCACAAATTATCCTTCCAGACCTACAGTTTTCCCAAAGCTCCCTAACCTTCCCATCATCCTCCTCAAAAAGATAAAGCATATACTGGTAAACTGTGCAAACCTCAGGGTTTCCACCAAACCTTCTTTGTTCTTGGGCTGTTGGCTGCCCACCTGTAAAAGCATTAAAAACCTTTTTTTCAGCAGCCTCAAGAGAATCCGTGGTAAAAATACATGTTTCAGGCTGGGAGGCAGACATTTTCCCACCTTTACCAAGCCCAGCCAAAAACTTGCTATGGATTTGGGCAGGCTTATAAAATCCAAGCTTAGGTGCAACATCCCTTGTAACCCTCCAGTATGGGTCTTGGTCTATGGCTGCTGGAATTAGGGCTGGAACATTTTCACCAGTTAAAACTGACTCTAGAAAGCATGGTGCCGCCTGAATTGCTGGGAAAAATATTAGCCCTATGTTTGTGCTTTCCTCAAAACCAAAAACAGCTCTAACAACTGAAAAGTTTACATGTTTTGCCACCTTAACCGCGATGTTGTATAAAGCCCTAATGTTTTTTATGTCGGAAATTATCCTTGTCTTTTCCTTCTCAAACCCTATAGCTATAACATCCAAAGCATTATCGTAGGTGTAGCCTACAGACCTTTCAACCGTAAAATCATGGTGGAGAAGAAACTTTTCATCGTCAGTCATCTGAAAATAAAGCTTAACATCAAAAGCATCCTGAAGATACTTAGTAAAAATCCACGGAAGCAAATGACCAAGATGAACAGGACCTGAAGGCCCTCTCCCAGTGTATAAAACGAATTTTTTACCTTGCTCGTAAAGGTTTAGTATGAGGTCAAAGTCTCTATGGCAGAAGAAGAATCCTCTTCTTATTAGGTAGTGGAGGCTTCCAGCATGTTTTTTGAGTTTTTCTAGGATTTCTTTTGTTAGGGGTTGGGTTCCAAACTGTCTTATAAGTTTTTCATAGTCTATTTTTCCTGAAACCTTCCATGGTGTTACAACCATTTCCTCGTCGGATGACAATAGGTTCACCGTCCTAACGGTTGATGGATATTTTATTCAGGAAAAGATAAAGTTTACCATAAACCCTTTAAAGGTTTGGGTAAAGCCTTTTTTAGGAGAAGCCTCCTATGAGCATGTTTAATGGTTAGGGGAAAACCTTGGTATTTATCGATTTAACATGTCCACTTGAAAACTTTAGAAAATTCTTGATTTTAAGCTGTTGTTATTCTTTTGTGCCTAAAGAATATTTGGAGGATAAAAAGGTTTTTCCTGAAAGGGTTTGTGGGAAAGGTTTGGTTTATGCTGAGGCTGAGGATAAGGTTACACTTAGAAAGATTAGGGATGTTGATTTTGTTAGGGTTGAGAATGTTGTTGGTGTTGTTTATAACTCTAAAAGCGGCTCAACCAAGCTTAGATGGGAGCATAAAAGAGGTGATATTGGAAGGCTTGTTGGGGAGGCAAGTGTAAATGCTGTTGTTAAACTTGTTGAGGCTGGAATAATCACAGAAGAAATGTTTAAGAAAACTGGGAAAAGCTAAAAAATAGATTTGTTAGACTATGTTTAGGCGGGTTGGAAAGGGTGGATAGGGTAAGCTATGAAATTTTAAGGTTTGCTAAAGAAAAAAACATGGAGGTAACTGTTAGGGAGATATGTGAAACCTTAGGTTTAGACCATTCAGCAGTTATGAGGAGCATTCTAGGTTTAGAGCAGGAAGGATATGTTCAAACTTTTGAGTTAAAGGAAGCCTCCTATAGGCTAACGGATGAGGGAAAAAGTTATGCTTTAGAGGGTTTACCTGAGAGAAGGGTTGTTGAAACTGTTTTAATGCTTGGTGGGGAGGCAACCCTAGAAGACATAGTTAAAAATTCAAACCTTTCTGAGGACACCGTCAAAATTGCTTTAGGATGGATTGTTAGGAAGGGTTGGGGTAAAATTGTTAGAGAGGGTGATGTTGTAAAGGTTAGGGTGGAAACCAAACCCAGCAAAGGAGGAGATGAAAAACTTTTACGTAGGATTCTTGTTGAGGGTGAGGTTAAATCAAAAAATCTTAGCCAAGAAGAAGAAGCCACAGTTAACGAGCTTAAAAAAAGGAAGCTTGTTTTAGAGAAGGTTTTTGTTGATAGGGTTGTTAGGCTTACAGAAAACGGTTTGGTTAAGCTTGAAAGCGGAGAAGTTAAACCAGTTTTTGAGGAGGAAGTAACAGCGTTAACAAGTGAACTTATTGTTTCTGGTAGGTGGCGTGAAACAAAATTTAGGGAATATGATGTTACAGCAACCCCACCAAAAATTTATCCTGGAAAAAAACATTTTTATTTAGAGTTTCTTGATGAGCTTAAAAGGATTCTTGTTTCTATGGGTTTTGAGGAGGCTGATGGACCTTATGTTGAGCTTGAGCTTTGGAATTTTGATGTTTTATTTCAGCCTCAAGACCATCCTGCAAGAGAAATTCATGACAGTTACCAGATAAAAAATCCTAGGTATGGGGTTTTAAAGGATAAAAAGCTTGTTGAAAGGGTTAAAAAAACCCATGAGAATGGTTGGGTTACAGGTTCTAGGGGTTGGAGATACAAATGGAGTTTTGAGGTTGCAAAAAGACTTGTTATGAGAAGCCAAACTACAGCCGTATCCGCAAGATTTCTTTCAGAACATAAGAATCCTCCCATTAAAATGTTTTGTGTTTCAAGGGTTTTCCGTCCAGATGTTCTTGACGCTAAACATGCGATGGAGTTTTACCATTGTGAGGGGATTGTTGTTGACAAAAATTTGACGTTTAAACATTTGTTGGGTATGTTGTCTGAGATAGCTAAAGCCTTAGACATTGGAAGGGTTGAGTTTAAGCCTGGATACTTCCCCTTTACAGAGCCTAGTGTTGAGGCTTTTGTTTATCATCCAAAGATTGGTTGGATGGAGGCTGCTGGGGCTGGAATGTTTAGACCTGAGGTTACTAAACCTTTGGGTGTTAGGTATCCTGTTTTGGCTTGGGGGATTGGTGTTGATAGGCTTGCTATGGTTAAGCTTGGGGTTGACGATATTAGGGAACTCCACTCTAAAAGGCTTGATTTTTTGAGGGAGAGGTGAAAATATGCCAACCATAACCATCCAATACGATGACCTATGTGAACTTTTAGGTAGAAAAATTCCTTTAAAGGATTTAGAATATGTTTTACCCCTTGTAAAATGTGAGGTTAAATCTGTTGTTGAAAAACAGTTAACCATTGAGGTTAATGCTGACAGACCTGACATGTTTTCTGTTGAGGGTGTTGCAAGAACACTTAAAGGGTTTTTTGGGATTAAAACAGGTCTCCCAACCTACAAGGTTAGAAGGGGAAAGGTTGTGGTTAAGGTTGATGAGAAGGTTAGGGATGTTAGACCTTATGTGGTTGGGGCTGTCGTAAGGAATGTTAGGCTTACAGAGGAAGCCTTCCAACAGCTAATCCAGATTCAGGAAAAACTTCATGAAACCTTGGGTAGGAAACGTAGGATGGTTGCTATTGGTGTTCATAATTTTGATGTGGTTAAGCCTCCAATAACCTATACAGCCTTAGAACCTGAAAAAATAAGGTTTATACCTTTAGATGGGACAAAACCACTCTCAGCCAAAGAAATTTTGGAGCAAACCTATCAAGGTAAAAAGTATGGGTGGATTTTAGAGAATCTTCCACGTTACCCCATCCTTCTAGACTCTAAAGGTATGGTTTTATCCATGCCACCAATAATAAACGGAGAATACACCAAGGTAACAACCTCAACAAAAAACCTGTTTATAGACATAACAGGTTTAAGCCTCCAACCAGTAGAACAAACCCTAAACATCCTAGTTTCAAACTTGGCTGAAAGAGGTGGAATTGTTGAAAGTGTTAAAGTTTTTTATCCTAGAGGGTATAAGAAAAGGGTTGTTTGGTTTGCAACCCTAAAACCGTTTAAGGCTGAGCTTAACCTAAACTATTTTAACAGTGTTTCAGGTTTAAACGTAAACCTTAAAACCTTAGTTAAACTTGCGAAAAAGGCAAGATTTAATGTGAAGGTTAAGGGTAAAGAAAAGCTTCTGCTTACAATCCCATCCTACCGTTGCGACATTTTACATCAGATAGACCTTGTTGAAGACCTGATAATGGCTTATGGGTATGATAAGCTTAAACCTGAACTTCCCCCAACCCTAACCTATGGTAGGGAGCTTCCAAAAACAAGGTTTATGAGGAAGGTTAGGGAGCTTATGGTTGGTTTTGGCTTCCAAGAAATTGCAACCTATGTTTTAACAAGCATGGAAAACCAAACAACAAAAATGGGTTTTGAAAAACTTGACCTTATAGAGCTTTTAAACCCAAAAACCTCAGAGTTTTCTGTTGTTAGAAGATGGCTTCTACCAGGAATCTTAAGCTTTCTCTCAGCAAACGTTCATGTTGAATATCCACAAAAAGTTTTTGAGTGTGGAGATGTTGTTGTTCCTGACGAGGATTCTGAAACAAAAACAAGAAACGAGTTAAGGGTTGCAGCTGCAATATGTGACTATAAGGCAAGCTATGAAAACATTCAAGCCATAGTTTACATGCTACTTAAAAACCTTAAAATTGAGGATTGGGAGATAAAACCAACAGAACATCCAAGCTTTATACCTGGAAGAGTAGCCTCAATAAAGATTAGGGGAAAAGAGGCTGTCATCCTCGGAGAAATCCACCCAAAAATCTTGGAAAACTTTAGGATACCAAACCCTATTGCCGCTTTTGAATTAGACCTAACCGAACCCCTAAACATTTATAGCTCCCAAACCTAACCAAAAAGCTTAAGAGCATAGGCTTACTGCATTTTTCTTGCTGAAACCACCCCTCCCCCTTAATCCGCGGAGCGGAGTCCAACCTAGGAAGCGTCCACTCGAAATGGGCGCTATCGATGAGGGCGGATAAACCCAGCCGTGGGACATTGGGAGGGGTGGCGGTAGGAAGGGGAGAAAAGCCCGATACGAGAGAGCTTAGCAGAGGTGAGCGTAAAGCTCAACAGTGAAGCTAAGTGTTAGTTATTCGGGCGACAACCCCCCCTAAAACCGTAAAATAAAGTTTAAACCTAGATTTAACCTAAGTTTTTTGTTAGGTTGTTGAAAGATTAACGGTATGGAGGATGATGTTTTTTGGATTTGGAGGAAAAGTTGGAGCTTGTTAAAAGAAACTTGGAGGAGATTATAACCTATGAGGAGCTAAAAAACCTTTTAGAGTGTGAGGCTAAACCTAAAGCCTACTGGGGTTTTGAGCCTTCTGGATAGTGGTTGAACCCTTAAATTTCGGCTGGAATAAGAAGGGTTCACCACCCAGAATAATGCATATAGGAACTGGGCTTGTATGTGGCTACAAGATTTTAGATATGGTTGAAGCTGGATTTGACTTTACAATTCTTTTAGCTGATTGGCATGCATGGATAAACAACAAGTTTGGGGGAGATATGCAAACCATAAGAGATTGTGGAGAATACTTTATTGAAGCCTTCTCCTCTATAGGCTTAACAAAAGACAAAGTCAAATATGTTTGGGCTTCAGACCTTGTAAAAAAGGATGGATACTGGGAAACCGTCGTAAGAGTTGCTAAAAAATCAAACCTTCCAAGGGTTATCCGATGCCTCCCAATCATGGGAAGAGAACTAAAACCAACAGATGTTGAAACAGCCTACCTATTCTACCCATGTATGCAGGTGGCGGACATTTTTATGTTGGAGGTTGACTGTGCATGTGCAGGGATGGATCAACGTAAAGCCCATATGTTGGCTAGGGATACAGCGGAAAAGCTTTCGGTTAAGAAGCCTGTTTGTCTCCACAGCCATCTTTTGCTTGGTTTAGCTGGTTTTTCCGAGAAAACTGAAGCCCACTATGATGAGAATGAGAGGCTTAGCCTTCAGATTGGAACTAAGATGTCTAAAAGTAAGCCTAAAGGATGTATATTTATCCATGATTCTCCAGAGGATATAAAAAGCAAAATTCTTGGAGCATATTGTCCACCAAGACAGGCTGAGGGAAACCCTATACTAGAAATAGTAAAATATGTGGTTTTTGCTAGGGAAAAAAGCTTTCTTATTGAAAGGGAAGCAAAATACGGTGGCTCTGTAGAGTTTTCAAGCTACGAGGAACTTGAAAAAAGCTATGTTGAAGGGAAAATTCACCCCCTAGACCTAAAAAACAGTGTTGTAGAAACCCTAACAAAAATGCTTGAACCTGTACGTGCATATTTTAAGGGTAAAGAAAAAATGGTTGAAAGGATTAGTAGGCTTTAACCTTTAATTTGGCTGGGAGAAGCCGACAATGGTTAAAAAGGTTTTTTTAACAGGGGTTCCGGGGGTAGGTAAAACAACCGTTATAAAAAGGGTTGTTTCAGCTTTAAAGGATAGGGGTATGGTTGTTGGTGGAATGTTAACCTTTGAGGTTAGAAAAGAGGGAAAAAGAATTGGTTTTGAGGTTATAGATGTTTTAACAGGCAAAAAAGGTTTTTTGGCAACTCTTCAAGGTTCTGGTCCTAAACTTGGAAAATATGTTGTTAATCTTAAAGATTTGGTTGAGGTTGGGGTTGAAGCTATTAGAAGGGCTTTAAGGGAGGCTGATGTTGTTGTGGTTGATGAGGTTGGACCTATGGAGCTTTTTTCAAACGAGTTTAGGGAGACAGTTAAAACCGCCCTAGACAACATAAAACCTCTGCTTGGAACGGTTCATTATAGGGCTAGAGACACCCTAATAGACTCGATAAAAAAGAATCCTAACGTAAAAATTTTTGAGGTAACGTTTAAAAATCGGGATAACCTACCTGAAAAACTGGTTAGGCTTCTTCTCCCCTAAACATAACCTATTTATGTTTAAACAAAGAAAAATAGAGGTTCTACAAAACTAATTTATGGTTGCAATGTTGGAAGATAAGGTTAAAATTGTTGCTCATAGGGGTGCAAGCTTCTACGAGCCTGAAAACACTTTAAGGGCTATAAGAAAAGCTTTAGAGCTTAAGGCTGACATGGTTGAGGTTGATGTTAGACTAAGCAAAGACGGTTTTTTTGTTGTTATCCATGATGAAACTGTTGACAGAACAACCGATGGGAGTGGCTATGTTGAAGAAAAAACTTTGGAAGAATTAAGGAGGCTTGATGCTGGGCTTGGAGAAAAAATTCCAACACTTAAAGAGGTTATTGATACTGTTAAAGGGAAAGCAAAACTTGTTGTAGAACTTAAAAAGCCTGGTTATGAGGCTAAGGTTACAAAAATTTTTGAGGATGAAGGTTTTGTTGAGGATGTTATTGTTACCTCGTTTTTTCATGAGACCGTAAAAAAGGTTAAAGAGTTTAACAGCAAAATTAAAACAGGAATAATTTTTAGATGTTACCCCATAAATGTTGGTGGTTTAGCCTTAAAAAGCAAGGCTGACTTTATTTTCCCAGAATATAAGTATGTGGATTCTAGGATGGTTGAAGAGGCACATGGTAAAGGTTTAAAGGTTTATGTTTGGACTGTTGACAGTTTAAAAGAGGCTACAAACCTAACCAAGATTGGTGTTGATGGAATAGTCACAAACAAGCCAGACCTATTTAAGCTTAGGGAAACCAGCAAAAAAGTTTTTCTTTCAGGTCCAATTCAAGGAATGGAGAAAAAACAGTTTTATAGGCGTAGGCTTGGAAGAATGCTTAAAAGCTTGGGTTTTGAGGTTTTAGATCCATGGGAACGTGAAAAAGTTTTTTATTCTTATAGGGGTGAGGCTTGGTGGGAAAAGGTTCCTGTTAAAGGGTTTGTTAGGAGAGATTTGGAGGATATTGCTAGATGTGACTTTCTTGTTGCATATATGCCAAAAGTTTCTGCTGGAACATGTATGGAGCTTTTTTATGCTAGGAGTAGGGGGAAGCCGACGTTTATTGTTTGTAAACTAAAAAATCCAAGCCCATGGATTATTGCACATTCAACAAGGGTTTTTAAGACCTTTAAAGAGTTAAAAAGTTTTTTGGAGAGGTGGAAGAAAAAGGGTTTTCCGGAGTTTTAGGTTTTACCTAGGAAAAGCAGTAAAACCATTAGAACTATTAGGGGAACCATAGCTAGACCCCAAAAAATTCTTTCTCTTCTCTCCTTTCTCCTTAAAAGAAACTCACATTTTTTACTGCAGACTGGTGGGTCTTTTTCTGGGCTTATAGGTAACCCACAAACAATACAGTGGCGATGTTTTTCAACCACCCTTTATTACCCCACAAACAGAAACCTTTATCCTTTACAGAAGGTTAAATAGTTTCCATAAAATTAAAGTTTAGGTAGGATAAAAGTTTAAGAATTTTGTTAGCTGGTGGATGGTTTTTGGCTTTAAAAGGGTTTCCTTTGCCTAGGGGAATGAGGGATATTGGAGTTGAAGAAATGGCTCAACGTCTACAAATCAACAAAAAAATTATGGAGATTCTTGAAAGATACGGTTTTAGGCTTGTTGAACCCTCCCCAATCGAAAACCTTGAAACCTTAGAGGCTAAATGTGGTCCATCAATAAAAGATGAAATTTACTGGTTTGAGGATAAGGCTGGAAGAAAGCTTGGTTTAAGGTTTGATTTAACAGTTGGTTTGGCAAGGATGGTTGCAAGCAGACCTGACCTAACCCTTCCAGTTAAGCTGGCTGCAATTTCGAATATGTGGAGGTATGATGAGCCTCAGTTTGGTAGGTATAGGTGTTTTTACCAGTGGGATGCGGAAATTTTTGGAAGTGTTGAGGCTGATGCTGATGCTGAAATAATTTCTTTAACTGTTGATGTTCTTAAAAATGTTGGTTTAAAAAGTTTTGAGGTTAGGATAAGTAGTAGAAAGCTTGTTGAAGGTTTTCTAAACAGCCTAAACATTGTAGGTGAGAAGGTTGAGGCTGTTCTAAGAATAATCGACAAGTATAGGAAGATTTCAAAAGAAGATTTTATTGGTGAGCTTGATAAGCTTGGGTTAAACAGTCAACAAACAGAAAAAATTTTAGGTTTTGTTTCTGTTAGCGGTGAATATGAAAAGGTTTTGTCGACTATCCTAAACTACCAAATAAAAAACGAGAAGTTTTTGCTTGGTTTAGGGGAGCTTGAAAAGCTTATGGAAAGCCTAAAAGCATTCAAAAAGATTGAGGAATGTTTTTTTGATGCTAGTATTGTTCGTGGGATAGGCTATTATGATGGTGTTGTTTTTGAGGTTTATGATAGGGTTGCAAAGGAGGTTGGGGCTATAGTTGCTGGTGGACGTTACGATAAACTATGCAAAATTTTTGGTAGAGACCTTCCAGCCACAGGTGTTGCTGGAGGTATTGAAAGACTTATGCTTACCCTAGAAAAAAACGGGGTTTTGGAGAAACCTAAACCTTTAATGGGGGTTTTTGTAGCCTCAGCAAATAGGAGGGTTCATGTTAAAACTCTTGAGCTTGTTGAAAGGCTTAGGTCTTGGGGGATACCAGCAGACTTTGACCTAAGAAACCGTTCACTTACAAGACAGTTGGAGTATGCTGATAGGCTTGGTTTCCCCTATGTTTTGATAGTTGGGGAGCGTGAGCTTGCTGAGGGGAAGGTTAAGGTTAGGGATATGGAAAAAAAGTTTGAGGAGGAGGTTTTAATCGGTAAGCTTAAAGATTTTTTTGTTTCTAGGCTGAAAAAAGGGTGAGGAATAAGCTTATTAACATGGATAAAATATGTGTTTTAACCTAGCTAAAGGGTGTGGTTTTTGGGTAAAAAAACCTGTTGTGAATGTTTTAGGGTTAGGGTTGAGGAGATAAAAAGGTTTGAGGAGGTTCTTCGTGGGGAAGGGTTTAGGGATACACCCCAAATAGTTGAGGAAAACCAGGTTTTTGGGCTTGCTAAAAACCTTAACAGGATATGGCAAATCCATGTTCGTGTTTATTCTGATGGGAGGGTTAAGGCTGAAATTGAGCCTAGATGGGTTTATCTTGAACATTTAATCACACCAAGTTATCCTGCACATTCTTGGCTTAACAGTTTTTTAAGAAAACATACGATAGGCTTTGAACAGAAGAATCCTACACCCCTTGAATGTTTACATCCAAACATAAAAATTCCCTTAAGCCTAACAGATTGGAGAACCCTTAGCGAAAAATTTTTTCTTAAACTTTTTGTTAAAGGATACCTTAAAAAACAAAAAATACGTGTTGGCAGTCTTGAAGATTTAAAAACGTTTTTTCTAAACCTAATGGAGACCGTTAACTCTTTTACGACGGTAAACCTAAAAGAGTTTGTTACGTTTAAGCTTGAGGCTGAAAAACTTGAGATGAAGGTTAAATGTCCTATTTTAAGAAGCTGTGAATCTTTTGATAGGAGGTTGTGTGAGAAAAAATGTTTTCCTCTTATGTGTGCTATCCTTAAAACTCTTAACAAAAAGATTAGGTTGGAACGTTATCCACCGTTAAACCTAGAGTCTTCAACCGAATGTATCTACCGTTTTTTTATGTAGGGTAAGGTTAAAGGTTGAAGGTTGAAAGAGCATAATAGACAACTTCACCTCTTCTTTCTATAACCCCTATAACAACATCTTTTTTCATGTTTCTTGCGCTGTCAAGAAGGCTGATAAGGTTTTTTATTGGTATAGGTTCACCCTCAAAAACGCTGTAAACAAGAATTTTTGCAGCCTCTTTACCGTAGGCTCCACGTTCATAAACCCTAAAATCTACACCTTGACCAAAACCCTTTTTCACCACATAACCCCTAGAACGTAAATCCCTATAAACCAGATATTTTGACCAGACAGACCTATCCTCACGTGAAAAAATTTCAACAAGCTTTTCAAAACCAAGCTTTTCACCTGTTTTTTCATCAAAAACCTCAAGCCAACCCTCACCAACCAGATACAGTGTTTCCCATGGTGAAAACTCCACTTCCCCATTAAGCTTTTCACCATAACCCTTTTCAAGCAAAACCTCTACACCAGACTCATCTTTTTTAACGTAAACCTTTCCGTTTGTAAGCAGTCCTTTTAAAGGTTTTTTTTCCAACCCAGCCAACCGTAAACAATCGTTATATATGCTATGCTATCTGAAGCTATACATGTTGAGACAAATATAAAACCTATATGGAGGAAGAAAAGTTTTGAGAACGATTTCTTGGAGGAAAGGTTTGGTTGTAACAGTAGACCAGACAAAGCTTCCAAAAAAACTTGTTTACCTAAAGCTTAAAACACCAAAAGAGGTTGCAAAAGCAATAAAGGAGATGAGGATTAGGGGTGCTCCCCTACTTGGTGCTGCTTCAGCCTTAGCCTTAGCCCAAACAGCCTACAAAAGTAAAACAAAAACAAAGGAGGGTTTGCTTAGGGAGCTTAAAAAAACAGGTAAGCTTATAAAGGCTACACGTCCAACAGCTGTAAACCTTTTTAACTCTATAGATTTGGTTCTTGGTGAGGCTGAAAAGTTTGAGGGAACCTTTAAAGAGTTTAAAGATTTTGTTATCAAAAAATGTCTTGAAATTGTTGAGGCTGATGCTAAGGTAAACTATACACTTAGTCTTAAGGGTGCTGAGCTTATTTTTGACGGTGACAAGGTTTTAACCCATTGTAACGCAGGAGACCTTGCAACAGTCCAATATGGGACGGCTTTAGGTGTTATTAAGGCTGCTTTTAGACAAGGTAAAAAAATTCAGGTTGTAGCAACAGAAACAAGACCTCTTCTTCAGGGTGCAAGACTTACAGCTTTTGAGCTTAAAAGGGAGAGGATTCCGTTTACCCTTATCACAGACAATATGGTTGGATGGGTTATGCAGAAGGGTATGGTGGATAAGGTTGTTGTTGGGGCTGACAGAATCCTAATGTCTGGACATGTAATAAACAAGATTGGAACCTACTCTATAGCTGTTTTAGCCAAACATCATAGGATACCGTTTTATGTTGCTGCTCCAACCTCAACCATAGACAGAAAAAGCAGAGTTGAAGAGGTTGTTATCGAGGAAAGAAAACCAGAGGAAATCTTAAGCTTTTGTGGTTGTAGGATAGCCCCAAAAAACATTAAAGTTTATAATCCAGCCTTTGACATAACCCCACCAGAACTTGTAACCGGGATAATAACTGAAAAGGGGATTGTTAAGCCAACACCAGAAGACCTAGAAAAAATTTTAGGCTAGGTTTTTTCGCTTGGAACCTTTTCTATAACCGCTAAAGCTTCAACAGGACAGTTTGGAGGGATACTTAACCTACTCTTCCAGTCTGAGCCTACAGCCACAAGAACAAATATTCCTGCAACCTCAGCCTTAATCTTGTTTACAAGATGGATTAAGGCTTCCTGTGTTTCCCCCGTCCTAACAACATCATCAACTATAAGAACACTATCCCCTCTTTTAAGCGAATCCTTAGGCACATAAAAGGTTACGATTACACCTGAATCAGGTGGAATATAGCTTTCCTCAATATACTCTTTAACACCAACCTCCTTAGCCTTTTTAGCAACAACCAAATCCACATCAAGAGAGTTTGCTATAAGGGTGGCTAAGGGTATCCCATCCACAGCAGCAGTTAAAATTTTGTTTATCCTTCTCCCAGCAAACTTTGAAACAACATGTTGGGTTGCTAAACGTAGAAGAGGAATATCATAAACTATCTGGGTGTTGTCAAAATAACCCATCTCATCAAACTTAATCCTTGAAAGCAGGGTTGTTTCAAGGTCTGCAACCTTTTGAAGTGCAACCCATATCTCCCTCGCCCTTTTAGAGGTTGGAAGAACATGACCCTTAACATAACGGCTTAAAACAGTTACAGGTAAACCAGTCCACTGAGAAATTTCACGGTAGGTATGCTTCCTTTTAATCGTGTTTAAAAGCTTAATCGTCATAAGCCTAAACTCCAAATCCCTACTATGAGTTTCCATCCCAAACTCCACCCAAGAATACTCTAAACTTAGACAAATCTAAGTTTAAAGATTACTCTAAGCTAGAAAATCCTATAACCAGAAGAGGTAAATAAATCTTTTAGAAGAAAGGGGGCTCGTAGCGTAGCCAGGACAAACGCACCGGCCTTCGGAGCCGGAGAACAGGGGTTCAAATCCCCTCGAGCCCGCCAAAATTGAGGACTAAAAAATCTAAACTTAACAGTTTCACGGCTACTTCTTTATTTCTGCCCAAAGACCTACTGGATCATAAATTATACGGAAGTTAGGTATACCTGCCCTGTATACAACCTCTCTTAATTTGTCTGGTGAACTATAGGCTTTTGCATTCTCCCCTAGAGAAAGATCCCTTAAAAGTTTCATTCTTTTTAATTCTTCCTCGGTCACATATCGTCCAAACCCACCACCAACAAGAGCGATACCACCCCTCTTTAACACCCTATAAACCTCTTTAAACACGAGTACCTTATCCTCCCAACAATGGTATGAGCCTCTGCTAATAACAAAATCGGCAAACTCATCTTTAAAAGGCATTTTATGTGCATCACCCAAAACAGGGATTATCCTATCCTTTAACCCCTCCCTTTTAATGTTTACATATGCAACCTTACATATGGCTTCCTCCCTTTCCAAAGCATATATGGTTAGGTTAGAATGTCTACATAACTCAACCGCAAAAACAGCAGTCCCACAACCAACATCCACACATACACCCTGCAAATCATAATCCTCTATGATTTGTTTAACCATAGAAATAATTGCAGGCATAAAATGTTCTTTAACCTTCTTATCAAACAGCTCCGCCTCCACAAAACCCATCCTAGCATAGTCAGAGGGAACACGCTCCCCAGACATACCCACCCACACCAAAAGTAAAAAGGAAAAAGATGCTGATAAAGACATTCCTAGTTTACATAAAAACAAATAGAAAAACAGCAAAACAGAAGCCTACCTCCAGATTGTAAAAGCCGTTTTTAGAAGAGATAATGCACTGTAATGCAGTGTAATGCACTAAAAATTCGAAAAGAAAAAATGTCTCTTGATACCCTAAATTTTTATAGGTTTGTTTAAGTGGGTTTGTCTTGGAGGTTTCTTCAACAATCCTGTCTTTGGCTATAATTCTTTTTGCAATACTTTTAGCACCAGTTTTTTCTTATAAGGTTGGGGTTCCGCTTGTTGTTGTTGAAATTGCCATAGGAATTATCCTTGGAAAATCTTTTCTTAACATGATAACTCCAAACCCTTGGCTTGACTTTTTCTCCTATTTTGGCTTGATATACCTGCTTTTTTTGGCTGGTTTAGAGGTTGAGTTTGGGGAGATAAGAAAAAGGTTTACACCAGTGTTTTCTATAGCTTTAGCCTCCCTACTTATACCCTTCACCCTAGGATTGTTTTTGGGGGAATATCTTGGTGTAAACCCCTTTTTTATGGGAACAATATTTTCAACAACCTCGCTTGGTGTTGTTTTACCCTTAACCAGAGAACTTAAACAAAGGGAGGAATTTGTTTTTTTGTTGCTTCGCTCCACGGTGATTGTTGATATTGTTAGCATGTTTCTTTTAACGGTTTCTGTGGAGGTTTTCCTTAAAACCCTAAACTACCTATTCATCTTCTCAGTTTTTTATGTGGTAGCCCTATTTATGCTACCCTTCTTTTTTGGCAGGTTTAAGATTGGTCAAAAGGTTAGGATGTGTTGTGGCTCAAACCCATACTTTTATTTTGAGGTTAGGTTTTGTTTTGCACTTATAGCCATCCTAGCCCTACTAGCAGAAATTATAGGTTTCCATGCCATAATTGGTGCTTTTGTTGCTGGTTTAATCGTTTCCGTGATTACTTGGAGGGGAAGCCTACTTGAAAGAAACCTTACAAGCTTCGGTTACGGCTTTTTTATCCCATTCTTTTTTATCATGGTTGGTGTAAACACAAACCTAGTAGCCCTTGTTAAAAACATAGAAAACATTCTAATTTTCCTCCTAGTTTTACTTGTTGGAATTTTTGGGAAGGTTTTTGGTGTAGGATTGGTTTCAAGAATTTTTAACCTAACGTTTAAAGAAAGCTTCTCGCTAGGCTTTATTAAAACAGCAAGACTAAGCCTAATATTGGCTGGGGTTGAAATAGGGAGAAACATCGGAATCCTAAACGAAACCTTTTACTCCATATTCGTCCTCTTCTCACTTTTTTCCGTGCTTATAGGACCATCCATCGGAAAAATTCTTCTAAAAAAAGAATAATCCTCAAATACCCTCCAACCACCCAAATTTTTCATAAAAAAAAGGGAAAACCCTTGGAAAACCTTAAAGTTAAAACTGGAATCGAAGGGTTGGACAACTTTATTGAGGGAGGCTTCCCAAAAGGAAGAGTTTACCTTGTTGCAGGTGAAACTGGAACAGGTAAAACAACCTTCGCCCTCCAATACCTTTATTATGGGGTTAGCTATGGTGACAACGGTATCTATGTAACCATAGACGAAAAACCTGAAAGAGTTGTAGAGGATGCTTTAACCTTAGGCTGGGACCTTGAAAAGCTTATCGATGAAAATAGGTTGCTTATGGTTGAGCTTTCCCCATATTTTTCAGATATTAAAAAGGTTGATTCTGTTCAAATCGTTGACAATCTAAAGGGTTAAAGGGTTATATTGATGAGGTTGAGGCTAAAAGGCTTGCTATAGACCCTATAGCCCCCCTAGTTGCTAGGTCTGATGAGCCTTTAACAAGTCTTGACGCCCAAATGTATATTAGAAACTATCTTAGAAGACTTTTTCAAGCCCTAGAAGAGCTTAACATAACAACCATAGGCACCTCAGAAATTCCAACAGGAACAAAAAAGCTTAGCCGTTATGGTGTTGAAGAGTTTTTGGCTTCAGGTATTATTGTTCTTAGACTTCAAATGGTTGAAACTGGTTTTAGGAGAGAGCTTTACATCAGAAAAATGAGGGGTGTAAACCATAGTATGGGTGTTTTCCCCTTCATAATTCAGCCTAGAAGAGGAATAATAATTTCTGTTTAGTTTTGGGTGTAGGGTTTTGGGTGAGCTTTCTGGTTTTCCTGTTTTAAACGAGTTTTTTAGGGATGGTTTAAAGGTTGGGTTAAGCACAGTTATCTGGTGTAACCCTCTTGTTGACTGTTCTGTTTTAGCCTACCAGATTTGTTATAGGTGGCTTAAAAACGGTGGTTTGGTTGCCTATTTTGTAAACAATAAAAGAGTTGATATTGTTATTGAAGATTTTGGTAGGTATGGTTGGGATGTTCAATCCTACCATGAAAACAAAAATCTAATCCTTATAGACTCGTATTCCTCAGCTATGGGTATAAAAAGCAGTGAACCCTACTTCGTCTCAGACCAGTCAAACCTAGAAGAAATTAGCAGCCTAATCCTTAGGGTTGTTAAAGAAATTAAAAAGCCTAACAAACTTTTAGTCATAGATTCACTGTCAACACTTGTAGACTATTTTGGGTTAAAAATTTTGGATGAGTTGGCTTTATGGAATAGGATGAGCTTGGTTTACAGTTTTTCACCAATCTACCTTTTTACAGACTGGGATTATGACTTAACCTTAAAACAAAGACTTAGCGAAATCTGTGACAACATAATTGATGTAAAAGCCTTAGAAAGAAGCATAATCACAACAGAAATCTATACGGCTAGAAAAATTGCTGGTAGAGAGGTTAAAAGACCACCCATACCGTTTAAGCTTGTTAAACCTGGAGGCTTAAAAGTTTACATACCAAAAATTCTTGTTACAGGACCCTATAATGCAGGTAAAACCACGGTTGTTCATGGTTTATCTGTTAGAGCTGTAAGTGTTGAAAGAGAATCAACAACCATAGCCCTAGATTTTGGGCATCTTGAATATAAAGGATTTTCAGCAGACCTTTTTGGGACTATAGGTCAGCAAAGGTTTGACCCTGTTTTAGAAATGCTTGGAGGTGAATCTGTTGGTGTTATACTGGTTGTTGACAGCACCAAACCTGAAAGCTTCCCAAGAGCCCTAGAAATGTTAAGAAAGGCTAGAGTTTACGGGTTACCCCTAGTTGTTTTTGCCAACAAGCAAGATTTAGCTGAAGCCCTACCAATCGAAGAAATTCGTAGAAGAATGAGGCTTCCTGAAAACATACCCATAGTTGGCACAATAGCCACAAAGAAAAAGGGGATTTTTGAGGGTCTTGAAATACTTCTTAAACAAATTTTTGGTGTTTGGGGTGAAAACCGTTTTTGGATAAGAATTATTTCTTTACACTCAGTTTGGGCTTAAGTAAACAAAAAATGTGGGTAGGTGGTAAAATTTGGATGAAACACCCTTAAAAGAGGCTTTAAAAGAGGCTTTATCAGGTTTAAACCGTAGTTCAGGTGTTTACGCCTCAGCTATAGTTTCAAGAGACGGTTTACTTATAGCCAGTATGATGCCTGAAGATGTTGATGCTGAAACCTTTGCAGCTATGACAGCCACAATGACTGGGGCTGCTGAAACAGCCTTCTCAGAGCTAAAAAAAGGTATAACTGAAAGAGTTATTGTTGAGGGAACCCAAGCAAAAATAATTACAACAGGTGCTGGAGAAAAAGCTCTTCTTGTTGCTATGTCAGACTCAAAAGCAACCTTGGGTTTAATCCTCCTAGAAATGAAAAAGGCGGTTGAAAAAATCAAAAAATTTTGGGTTCATAGGTTGGAGGTGGCTTTTTTGGATGTTTTAAAGGATAAGGATGAGCTAGTAAACTTCTACAAAAAGCTTCTAGAAAAAATCACGGCTGAACCTCCCATTGTCGACAAGGATGGAAAAATTATACGTTTTGGTGAAAGATGTGTGCTTATGTCTAGCAGATATTGGCCTGCAAGCCTAATAGAGGTTGTTAGAGGTTTAGGTCCTGTAATAAAGACTTTTCTTTACAATTTTGGTTATAGGTGTGGAAGGGATGCTGTAAAAAGGTATCTATCTCTTGGTATACCTAAAGAGGAGATTGTTAACTATGTGTTTGCTGGATGCTGGTATCTTGGACGTTTTTAGGGTATGTTGAAAGTTTTTCTGAGGAGGAGGTTAAAGTGATACTTTTAAACAATTTTGAGGCTGAAAGCATTTTAGAACATTTTGGGAAACAGAATGAGCCTTCATGTCATATTACACGTGGGGCTCTTGCTGGAAACCTAAGCATGATTCTAGGGAAAGATTTTGTTGGTAAAGAGGTTAAGTGTATAGCTAAAGGTGACAACTATTGCATGTTTATACTTAAACCTAAAAAAAGGTGGCTAGGTTAAAGGTATCCAGTCGCCACTTAAAGCTTCTGATTTTAACCTAACCCAGTTTTTTCCGTTTTCGTTTTTTGTTTCTATAATGCCATCAATCATGCTTGTAAGTGTTACCATGGTTTCTCGGCTATGCATACCCTCCTCGATAAGGAAGAGGCTTATAATGTTAAGACTTTTAAGCCTACCAAAAAGAATATGTAAAAAACGCATAACGGTTCTAGGCTCATTATAGAGAAGTAACGGTGTAACAGAGTCAAAAACAAGTCTAACAGGTTTTTCTTCCCTCCAAAACTTGGCTGTTAAATCTCTAACAGCAACATTATAGCCTGTTAAATCCATCATACTTGAAACATATCTAACATGTTTTTTCTCCTCACACTTTAAACCAACAGTTTTTGAGTAAAAATCAACATAGACAAGAAACCCTTCCTCCTCAAACTCTCCAACCCTATATCCAAACTCGGTAAACTGTCTACTTTCACCTTCAGCAGTGTTGTTTGTGCATGTGAATATACATGCCTCACCGTTTAAAAGCCCCCTATAAACAAAGGTTTTTGAAAAAACTTTTTACCTGACATTGGGGGACCAAAAACAAGTATGTTTTTTCCACGTCCAAAAAATCCGCTTAGCTTTTCATCTAAAACCTTAAAGCCTGTAACCACACTCTCCAACAAGAAACCCCAAACCAGTTGTCTAGAGTGTTTTAGGTTTGTTGTAAATGCAGAATGAGAAAGTTAATGCTTTTAAATTTTATTATGTTTAAAAAACACCTAAAACCAAACCAAGCAAAGCCATTCTTGTTATCAATCCATACTTAACCTGTTTAAAATAAACTGCATGGCTTGTTTTATCAACCTCAACATCAACCTCATCAACCCTAGGTAAAGGATGCATAAGTATCAGGTCTTTTTTCGCCTTTTTTAGGGTTGAAAGAGTTATTCTGTAGGTTCCCTTAACCCTCTCATACTCGGAAAGGTCTGGAAAACGTTCCTTTTGAATTCTTGTCACATAAAGAACATCAAGTTCAGGTAAAGCCTTTTCGACATTCAACATTTCTTTAAACTTTAGCTTATCCCTAATGTTTTCAAGAACTTCTCTACGCATTTTTAACTGTTCAGGTGAGATAAGGTATAGTGTTATATCGTTGTAAAGTGATAATGCATAGGTTAGGGAGTGGACTGTACGTCCATACCTAAGGTCTCCAAGAATTCCTATGTTTAACCCGTCTATCCTCCCCTTTTCCTTGTAGATTGTGTATAGGTCTAAAAATGCTTGGGTTGGGTGTTCTTCAGCCCCAGAGCCAGCATTAATTATTGGTATGGATGCGTAGTCAGCAGCCATCCTTGCGGAACCTTCAAGTGGGTGTCTTAAAACAATAACATCAACATAGTTCTCTACAACCCTTATGGTGTCAGCCAGAGTTTCACCCTTTTTAATTGATGTTAAAGCTGGCTCACTAAAACCTACAACCTCACCACCAAGCTTTTTCATGGCAACCTCAAAGCTTAACCTTGTTCTTGTACTAGGCTCAAAAAACAGGCTTCCCATAATTTTTCCTTGAAGAACCTTAAGCCTATCTTCAGGTGTTTCTTCAACCTTTTTTGCCACCCTAAGCAGATAATCTATCTCTTTCCTTGAAAAATCCCTTATTGAGATTATGTCTCTACCTTTAAACATTTAGGTGTGCTCCCCTTATCCGTCACATTTTAAATTTTTGTTTGAAGCTAAATATGTTTGATGGTAGTTGAAAGCTTATAGGAAGCTTCGTGTAGAAAAAATTCGTGAGGGAACAGTAATAGACCATATAACAGGTGGAACAGCCTTAGCTGTTTTAAGAATCCTTAACATTACTGGACATGAAGGGTTTATTGTTAGTGTGATTATGAATGTTCCAAGCAAAAAGCTTGGCAAAAAAGATATAGTAAAAATTGAGGGTAGAGAGATAAGCCCAAAAGAGGTTGCTGAAATAGCCTTAGTCGCACCAAAAGCAACCATAAATATAATAAGAGATTTTAATGTTGTAAAAAAAGAGAAGGTTAAACTTCCAGACATCGTTAAAGACATAATTAAATGCACAAACCCATCATGTATAACCAACAGCCCAGAACCAGTTAAACCAGTTTTTCATGTTAAAAGTAAAGACCCTATTCTTTTAAGATGCTACTACTGTGGAACCATACTAGATAAAAACGCCATAATTAAACAGTTTTAGCTAGTGAAGGATTTTTGTTTGGTTTGAGGTTAAAAATGCGGCAACATTTTTTATGAGCCTATAATTGTCTTTAATGTAACAGTAAGGCTCGGTTAGGAATGTTTGGTCTCCTATAGCTAAGACTCTCCCTTTATAGGCTAAGGCTATTGGTGGATATACGTTGGCATAACCACTTTCAGAAGAATAGGTGTTGTTTGATGTCCAACAAACCTTTTCTCCCCCACAAATATAGGTTGTTGTGAAAAAGACAACTTCCCTTAAGCCTTTTGTCAGATTTACTGGTGCAAAGTTTTTTATGATTATGTTTCGGTAGTTTCCATAGTTTTCTTTTAGGTTGTATAGGTAGCCGTTAGAAAAAACTAAGCCAAAAACGTTTGCAATCATGTTTATTTCACTTGTGGTTGTTCTTGTAGGCTCAAAAAATAAGAGAAGCTTTCCTCCACCCCTAACAAAAACCCTTGTTAGATTAACCTCTTTAAAGGTAAACTTTTTTGTTGGTGAAATTATTACAAGGGCTGAAACATTCTCCCAGCTAGACATATTTTCAAAGCTATACACATACTGAACATTAAAACCTCTAGAAACAATTTCAGAGGTAAGAATGTTTAACTCGTAGGGTTTAAAGGCGTTTCCATGTGAAAGGTCAACAAGAATAGTTTTTCCTGTTATGTTTAGGCTAGAAGCTTTCCCTATATTAAAAGCCTCTTCACCTTTAGAGGTTTTAGCTGAGGAGGGTATATAGATGTAGTAGAGTGCTGGTGGTGTATGTAGGTTTTTAAGGTCAGCTATACTTGAAACCTTATGTTTTTCTGTTGGAGGCTTAATAATGCTGCTAACATCCACAACCTCATAGGTTGTAAGGTTTGCTAGTTTAGCAGCCTTTTCAACAGCATCCACAGTTGAACCTAAACCATCAGCCAAACCATACTTTACAGCCTCATAACCAAAATAAAGTAAAGCTTTTGAAAGTTCAGTTCTACCTATTTTTAGCTTTACTCCCCTCTCCTTTTCAACTGTATCCAGAAAGGTGTTTAAGGCTTCCTTAACCATAAACGGGTATTCTTTAACAGGGAAACCTGTAAGCTTATACGGTCCGGTTTCAACAATGTTTTCGCGGGGGCTTGGTTTTGGTGGAAGAAAACCTATAACCCCAATGTTTCCAACTATTGCTTGAGGTGTAACATAAACATGGTTTGCAGCCACAGCAATATAGTATCCTCCTGAAGGTCCAAAAGAGACAGATGCAACCAACGGTTTTTTGTTTCTAAGCTTTAGAAGGCTGAGATAAATGTCTTGAACAAAATCCACGTAGCCTCCTGGTGTATCAATTTTTAACACAACAGCCTTTATCGTGTCGTTTTTTAACGTGTAATCCACCATCCTAAGTATGTAGTCTCTTTCCCCAACTGAAACTATGGGACCGTAGATGTCGATTATTCCTACACATGGGGTTATAGGTTTTGGTTTAGGTGTAAAAACTCCTTGAATAAAGATTCCGACAAAAACTCCTCCAATTAAGGCTAAAACAATTAAGCCTACAAGAAGCAGTTTTTCTTTTTCCTCAATCATCTAACCCATACACCTTAAACACCAACAGTATCACATTATTCTACATTTCCATGGGTTTTAGCTTTTCGGGTTATATATTGTTAAGGTAAAGGTTTTCAAACAACAAGAGAATATAAACGGTTGGGGATGATGAAAATTGCACGTTATGAGTGATGATTAGCCTACACCAGGCTGACTAAACCCTATACTGTGTATCTTTTTCTTGAGGGGTTTTTTGGGCATACATCCGAATACTCACATCCAACGTTTTCTAGTTGACATGCAACCCTTCCATCCTCAAATTTTGGCTTATAGTTTTCACATTCATCCCAAGGCTCAACAACCCCCTTCCCATAAAAACATACCCTTCTACGCAAAATTTCACTTAGTTTTATGGGTTTAACGGTTTTCCACTCCCAAGCTGGAATTTTAACCGAATGATTTTCAAAAGAAACCTCTAAAAACTCGTTTTTTAAAGGCTTTTTCCTAACATCCACAGGAACCTTTTTTGATGCAAAATCCCAGTAAACACATGAACGGCAACATTTTAGCCTCTGCATCTTTATGAGGATTATGTTTTAAGGCTTAATCTAGTTTTCTTAGGTTTACCTATAAAAAGCCACGTTGAATAAGCATCCTACGTAAGGCAGGATCCTTTGAAGCGTTTTCTTTTAAAGCCTCCTCAAAAACTTCCTCATCCCTTAACCTATACTTTAAATATACACCTGTTCTTCCAACATTATCCCTTCTTATCAAGACTCTGGTTCTCTCCCTTAAGATTTCGACACTAACGTTAAGTTTTAACGCAACCTCTGTTTCCCTACCTAAAATTGAGGATTCTATATGTCCATAGGTTGTAGGTTCTATAAGCATAAGCCTCTTATCAACCCCAGCAACCCTAACATTTTCTTTTAACTCCTCAAAACTCAATTCACCACCAAACCTATAAAACTCCCTTTCTATCTTTGTCATTTTTATGAGGGGGAAGGTTACTGTTGTTAACTCGTCAAGGTAAATGTGGGCTTTAACAGTATGTCTTGGTGAAGCCTGAATCATAACCCTATCAACAATTTTAAACCCAGAGTTTTCTAAGGCTATTTCAACCTTATAGGATGGAATAACATCCAAAACAGCTATATCTATGTCGCTTCTTTTTCCAACATCACCCCTTGCTATACTACCATGAACAATAGGGTTAAACCCGGCTTTTACTAGGGCTTCCATTATGTTTAAAGCCTTTAACCTTAAACTTTTAAGCAGTCTCCATCTCTCCTCACCATAAACAACCTCTTTTATCTCCCCCTTACCTACAGGTTTTTTTATCCTTGACAAGTAGTCTCCACCAAAAGCTTTATTGTTAAACAGTTGTTTTAAGCCAACCTATGTTATAGCTTAAATCTTTCTTAAACATAATGTAAAAATGGTTTAAAAATGTGGAATAAAACTCTTAAACTCGACCTACATACCCACCCTTTTGAGACTATGGGTTTTCCAGAGCCAACAATAGAGACTGTTGAAAGAATAGTTAAGGCTATCCGTAGAAGCGGAATAGACGGAATAGCCATAACAGAACATGAAAATAGGGAGTATGGGTTTAAAGCCTCAAAAATCGCATCAAAACATTTTAGGGACGTAATAATAGTTCCGGGCTGGGAGGTAACAGTTTCTGGGGATGGACCTGAACAGGCAAGACAAATCGTAGAAATATTTTTGGATGATGGGAATGTTTTTAGGTTTCAGGCTCACCCACAGGATGAACGTGGATATATTCTT
>Ga0180301_10000422_pt1 | contig 32662 bp, 25 predicted proteins | sample GuaBasSediGuay16_FD_121797 | JGI IMG/M metagenome (GOLD analysis project Ga0180301, IMG submission 121797) | Subseafloor sediment microbial communities from Guaymas Basin, Gulf of California, Mexico - Guay16, Core 4569-2, 12-15 cm | ecosystem: Environmental > Aquatic > Marine > Hydrothermal... | reverse complement strand
GAAACCACCCCATCAACTCTTGTTTCAAAAAGGCCTGATATTTCTGCGGACTCAAGAATATATTTACAATTTTTAGAAGAAGAGGCTACGCCTATTCTTACTCCTCTCTTTTTAAGCTCCCTGATGAGGTCTACTGTGGACTGATAAACTTCTGGCTTGCGTATTTTTAAGAGTTCACAAAAGACTTTATTCTTTCTATTGCCTAATCCGCAAATAGTTTCCTTACTTGCATCATCAGTAGAAGAACCCCACTCAAGAGTGATTCCCCTTGACTCTAAAAAACTTTTAACTCCGTTATAACGGGGCTTACCATCTACATAGGTAAGGTAATCCTCCTGGGTAAATTCTTTGAAAGGAAAGCCTCCCCTCTCAGCCTTCAACTTAAGGTAGTCGTCAAATGTCTTCTTCCAGGCCTCCTGGTGCAAAATGGCTGTTTTAGTAATTACTCCGTCTAAATCAAATATTACTGCCTTGAAAGGACACATATCATCTATAACCTCTTTTATATTAATATTATACGAAAATATGTCCTATTTACCAAGCACAAATTAGCAAAAAAACAAACTCAGATTTTCTAAAATAAGTATTCGCGAATGAAATAAAAGAAGAATTATCTCAAACGATTTGCACTGCCTTTAAATTTAATTAACTGGTAGGAATATCGGAAAGGATTTTACCAATCCATTTCCATATATTGTTGCGCTGTACGCCCTGTCTTAGTTTCTTCATCCTCTTCCTGGCTTCATCTTTATCCATAGTAACTGCCGCATAGATGGCTTCAGCCACTTCTTTGCAAGAATAGGGATTAATAAGAAGAGCTTCTTTCATCTGTCGCGCTGCTCCTGTAAACTTACTTAAAATAAGTACACCTTGATTATCCACCCGAGAAGACACAAATTCTTTTGCTACAAGGTTCATTCCGTCATGTAAAGAGGTAACAAGGCAAACATCAGCGAGTCTGTAGAAAGCAAGTAACTCGCTGAAACTTAAATGACGCCTTACAAATACTATAGGCTTCCACGAATCAGTGGCGTGACGAAAATTAACCTCTTCCACCAAAGCATTTATTTCATCATTCAAACGCTTATACTGGGCAATATGGATTCTTGATATTTCCCCCATCTGTATAAAAATAAATTTTTCTTTAAACTCAGGATGTAGTTCAACAAATTTATCGATTCCCATAATTCTTTCCGGAATTCCTTTTGTGTAGTCTATCCTGTCTAATCCCACGATAATTCTTTTGCCTTTTAGGCCGAACTCCTCCTTAAGTGAATCCATAGCGTTTTTTACACTGTCTGATGAAGCTATTCTACTTGTACCTTCAAAGTCTACACTAATAGGATAATCCCTGACTAAAGTGGTATTCCCTTCGTAGACGACAGAAGAACTTTCTCTATTTATTCTGCTTTCTATCTCATTAGACACAGCATCTAAGAAATTATTACAAAAATACCTTATATGAAACCCCAGCAGATTATAAGAAAGAAGCCCTTTCAGGATTTCCTCTCTTTGAGGCAAAATCCTGAACACATCATAAGTAGGCCAGGGAATATGCCAGAATAGAAGAGTAATAACATCTTTTTTTAATTCCTTAAGATACTTGCTGACCAGAGTAAGATGATAATCCTGCACAAAAACAATAGCCTTCTCGTTCTTAATCTCTTCATATAAACTTTGGGCAAATTTTTTGTTCACCGCTTTATAAACATTCCAGTCCTCCTCCCTAATTATTGGTCTCTTAAAAACCAAATGCATAAGGGGCCAGAGAGCTTGATTGGAATAACCAAAATAGTAACCAACATTTTCTTCTTTGGTAAGCCACACATATTTAAGAATATAGGAGGGGTCCTCAGGAGGAACTTTTACTTTTGAGTCTTTAGCCACCAGCCTATCAGCATCTCCGCTTCCTGAGGAAACCCATAGGCCTTTTAACTCCTTCATAACAGGATCAAGCGCTGTAATAACTCCTCCTGGTCCGCGCATACATTCAACTTTTCCTTTTACAAACTTATGTATATAAGGCTGGCGATTGGATACTACAATAAAAAGATAGTCCTTAAGCTTTTCTTTAACTAAATCAAGAACGGTATTTCTATTCCATCCTTTAAGCATACCTACCTTATCATTCTCTCGTAAATGTTGATAATTTCTTTGGTGACTCTTTCTTTTGTATATTGACTCTCTACAATTTGCCTTCCTGTATAACCAAGACGTCTCCTTAAACGGTCGTTTTCAATCAGCTGAATAATCTTTGCTGCCAAAGCTTCAAAATCTCTTATAGCAATAACAAAACCATTTATTCCATCTTTAATTACCTCAGGCATCCCTCCCGCATCAGTAATAATCATCGGCTTAGCACAGGCCTGAGCCTCTAACATAGTAAGTCCAAAAGGCTCTCCCACACTAGAAGGGTAAACACATACCAAACTTATTGCATAAATTTCCCGTACCTCATCCAACGAATAGTAGTCAATCAAAACATTATCTTCAAGATTAAAATGCCTTATAAGATTTACAAAATAGGCGATATCTTTTTGTTGGGTCTCTCCCCAGTCAATGATATTCTTTGACCCGGCCAAAACAAGCATAATGTCGGGATACTTTTCTCTTACGAGATTGATTGCTTTTATACTCGTATCGCAACCCTTAGCTAAACCAATGCGCGCAGGATGAAATACAATCTTTTTATCTTTAAGCTGGGGATATTTAGAAAGAATATGTGTGGGTTTAATATCTGGACTAAATCTATCCTGGTCTATACCGTGGTGAATTACCGTTATCTTCCTGTCATCTACTCCCACCCCAATCATTTCCTTTTTAATAAAATGACTGACAGCAATAATGTGGGTCCAATCTATCTTGTGAACCAAATCCAAGAACATAAGGTCATCCCATACATTATGGGCAGTAAGAATAAGAGGTATCCCTTTATTCCTGGCCAGTCTTTCAATTGCCTTAGCATGAATCTCACTGAAGTAATGCATATTATGAACGTGTATCACATCAGCCCTGGTCTTATCAATAAAAGAAGAAAACAGGTTATTTATCTCTTCCTCTAATCCTCTTAACCCTCTTTTATAAAGCCAGTTTAAATCCATAATAGGAGTACGCCATATATCTACGCCCTTATATTTATATCTTACTTTTACTCCTTCAGCGGTACCTGTCAGAAGACTCACTCGGTGACCTAACTTTACCATCTCAGGCAAAATAATGGTAAGATGCGTTTCTACTCCACCAATTACAGGAGGAAATCCCCAGTGAAGATGAACAATACTTAACTTTTTCTTCATATTTTTAATAATAATAGTGCTTAGACTTTATAAAAAGAGTTTCTTTCTTGAATGTATAAGTTCTGTTAGGCCTTATCCGGATGAGTTTGCCAAAAATACCTACATCTATGCTTTTCTTCTTATCAGACAAAACCTTAATTCTTACGATATTATTGGCTAGTTCTAATTTTACCACGTCTCCCTTTATGAGTAAAGAGAAAATCATCCTGCTCCAGGTACAAGGCATTTTAGGATTAATAAAAATCTTATCTTTTTTAAAACTTATCCCTCCAAAGCCAAAAACAACCGCCTGCCAGGTACCCCCCAGACACGCTGCATGAATCCCCTCGCTTGTATTACCATAGATATTGCTGATATCGGTTCTTAAGGAAAGGTTAAAAAGATTATAGGCCTGCTGCATATATCCGCAAATGCATGCCATCACCGCATGAATAGAAGGGCTTAAAGATGACCTATGCAGAACTCTTTTTATATAGAAATCATAGTTGTTCTTTTTTGTCCTATAAGAAAACACATCTGAGAGAAGATAGAGAAACATTAAAACATCAGCCTGCTTGATAAGCTGAGTCCTGGAAAAATTTCTCGATTTTAGTTTTCCTGAAATTATCGGAATACCGTTCTCGTCTGTCTTATCCCAAAAAACTTTTTTTAATCTAAAATACCCCCTGAACTGTTCAATAATGCGTTTTTTATTCATTGGTAAATATATAGAAGAGGCTATTCTCTTCCATTGCCTTGCCTCTTTTAAAGTCAAATTAAGCTTTCTCATTAAAGAAGCTGCTTTCTTTGGAGACTCTTTTTTAAAGGCAAATAACAATCTATAGGCGCAGGATAGATTAAACTTAGCCATAACATTGGTATAAGCATTATCATCTACATCTACGTGGAACTCATCGGGGCCTATAACTTTATATATATGATATCTGCCATTCTTATCAGGCTCTACACGGGAAGCCCAGAAACGGGCGCATTCAAAAATAAGTTCATAACCATACATCTCCATAAAAGCCTTATCGCCCGTAATATTAAAATACTTATACGCCGCATAAGCAATGTCTGCTGTAATGTGGTGTTCCATTTTATGCGTATAAATCTTTATAATACTCCCATCAATATCTTTGGCCCAGGAAGGAGTCTCTTCTTCTCCTGTGTCAGCAGACTCCCAGGGAAACATTGCCCCCCGGTATCCTGCTTTCTCTGCCAGCTGGCGCGCCTTGGGAAGCCTTAAGTAGCGATACATAAGCATGTTGCGGGCAACCTGCGGCATAACAAATAAATAAAAAGGCATAAGAAAAATCTCTGCATCCCAGAAAATATGCCCACGATACCCTTCACCGCTTAAAGTCCGGGCCCCAATACTGGAAAAACCTTTATTGTTGCAGCCGCATATAAGCATATGGTAAATATTAAACCTTAAGTTCCTCTGTATATCTGCTGTGCCTTCAATTATTATATCAGCTCTCTTCCAGAGCTTCTCCCAAGCCTTTATGTGCCTGTCAATAAGACTATCAAAGCTACTGTGAAAATATTTATAGAACCTTTTAAAACTAATGTCTCTATAACGCTTATAATAAGACGAGTTATCCTTATAAGAAAATCTTTCTATATAAAATATCTTAGTAAATACAACAGGACGGTTCTTGCGCAGCTTCAACCTGAAAATATTGTCTTTAGCGAATGTTTTCCTGCCGCCTTTTTCATAATAAAATCCTGCCCAGTATACTACCAAGTGTTTCTTCTCTATAGTTTCTACGACAATATGCCCTGCATTCATCTTCTGTGTTAACTCTCTTACTCTAAAATGGCGTTTTCTTCCCTCTGTAAGAACGCCTGCATTATAAACAGAAGTGTCTATACCGGTAGCTACATCCACGTAACAATCCTCATCCAGAGACGTAAGTACTATCTGCATAGCGCCAATGTTCTTGTTATCCATAGATAAAAACCTTAAAGAGTGGTAATCAAACCTTGATTTTCTGCTATTCTGGAACATAGTATGCCGCAAAAGCAGCCCTTTTCTTAGATTAAGCACCCTTCTGTACTCTAATACATCCATTGCAACTACATCTATTTTTTCTCCTTCAACGGTAAACTTGAAATTAAAAGGGTTGGGAAGATTAACTAACTCAGCAACCTGAGAAGACATCCTGTCATAAACACCAGCAATATAAGTTCCTGGCGCAGCATCGTAAGGAATCTCCTCTAACACCCCCCGACAACCTATATAACCATTCCCCAAAGAAAATTGTGATTCGCGTATACTCTGTAAATTCTTAACCCACTCAGTTTCTTTTATAAGCCACAGCTCATCTTCTTCATATTGAGAATAAAAATGTATATCCATAATAAACTTCTAATTTATTTTATTTATAAGCTGAATGAGGAGGCTAGATTATCCCCTGTTATTACTCTTGGTTATTTCCTCCCCATAAGTATAGTTTACAATCTTGCTTTTACTCAACTCCAGATTAGGGAAAATTATAACTGCTCCGTCGTCGCTTAAGAATTTTGAACGTCTAATTCCTATATCGATAACCTCCACTTTTTCTCCCGAAGGAAGTTTTATCTTATCTTTAACCCTAAAAGGCCTATCAATCATAATCATAAAACCTGCAATAATATTTGCAATTGTATCCTGTGCTGCCAATGCTACCGCTAAAGAACTAACTCCTAATGTAGCAATTAAAGCACTGATATTTACTCCAAAAATGGGCAGAATAACCAGAGAAGCAACTACCCATAGGGCAATTTTAGCACTTCTTCTAAAAAGAGGCAGAAACTCATCATCAAGGTGTGTATTTGTAAGAACTACTATATTATGCTGGTACCATAAAAACGCGCCTCCTACCATTCGTTGAATGATAAAGGCTATGCTTACCACTATAAGAGACTTCCCAATCCTATCAACAATCTTTTGCAAATCTGAAGGAAGGTAAGGCCTGACAAAATAATAGTAAGAAACAGTTAAGACAACGAACAGAAGAAACAACAAGCACGGCAGTAACGACTTCTTAATAATCTCTAAACTTATCCTTTTAGATACCATATTCAAAATTATCTATAATTATACCAGAGCACCTAAGCTAAATCTATAGCAATATCATATAATATCAGGACAAACAACCCATTCTATACGCCACCTGTCTTTGTAATCAAGACATACTATACACGAATTCTTAAACAAAACAAGTTCATAGGTATCAACACCCAGAATAAGCTTTGAAAGCAACTTATTCAAGAAAGGAAGGTGGCTGACAATCATCAGATTCTTATTAAGGTTGACGATTTGCGCAGGTAAATCACCTACCTCACTTAAAGGAGAAAGGTCGCTGCGTTCTGACACTTCAGCAACTTTAATGTTTTCTGTTATCACTCTGGCAGTATCAATTGCACGTTGTTTATTGCTGTGCCAGAGGACATCTACATTAAGACCCTTTGCTCCTAAAAAAGCTAAAACTCTCAATGTCTGAATCTTGCCTTCTCTACTTAAACTTTTCTTCGGGTCTACATCCTCCTTCAAAGCAATGCCATGCTGAACAAGATATAACTTCATTTACACCTCCCCTTTATCACCCTTCATAATATTAAAACAATCTCATCTGTTTATCCTCCCTATGTTTATATACCATCTTAGCCCACCTGCAAAAAGAACAATTATCTGAAGGCGGCGGTGGCTCTCCTGCTAAAAGAATATCAACTGCCTCACGAAATATCCTATATACCTTATCCAGCGAATATGTATTAACCTTTCTTACCTCTATATCAAACTTAACAACCCCTTCGGAAGAATACTGCGAAGGAATATAAAAAACAAGATAGGCGTTTGAGGAAATCCTGTAGTTATTCTTGTAAAGAAGAAAATTATAACAGCTCATCTGAAGAATATAATAAGAAGTGGAATCATATTTCAGCCTGAATCCTCTTGTTTTGTAATCTAAAGGTATATAAATACCATCGCTTATAAGACACTCATCAAGTGCCCCAAACAGTTTATGTCCGTCGTAATCAATAAACGATAAACCTGTTTTCCAATTACGCCACTTAGTAATAATTTTTTCGTCAACCAGTGTGCCTTTAATGAATGGTTCTATCTCTGGAGGCAATAATTTCTTTTTTCTATATACATCAAAATACTTCTTAATCAAACTATCCATCCCCCGGGGAAGCGTGGAAGCTGGCGGTTCCGGCCTTTTGTACAAAGCACCTTCAACTACATGAAACCAGAAACAACGGGGACAGTCTTCAAAAAGATTCAAAGTATGTGGGGAAAGAGAAAATGTATTCGCCATATTAATATATTCTTAATTTTTAACTCAAAAGCAACCGTCCTTCTCGGTAAAAGAAGGTCTACCCCTTAAAATAAGCAAGAAAAGGGGTAGTCCTACCAGCAATAATACTATCGCCCCTGAGAAAATAAAATAATAACTTTTTGAATTGAAAAGAGGCAAGCTTACAATCAAAGCGTCCATCACATAATGAGCAATAATCACCGTTTCAATCCCATAATTTACAAATACCCATCCCATAATAAATCCAAATACGGTAAGTTCTATAGCCCTAACATATACAGGAAAAACAGGATAAGTTGAGTGTGCCATCCCCCACAACAAAGATGGTATTAATATAGCCAACCAACGTTTCTTTACTACTCTCAAGAGAAATGTGATAGCAAACAGCCTGAACATAAACTCTTCATTTAAGGCAGCGCTCAGGGAAAAAGTAAGAGGATATAAAAAAGGGGAAACCGTACTTAAAAAATTAGCATAGCCTGTTGAGGGAGCCATCCATATATTGAAAAAGCGACCTCCTGCAAGATAAAATAATGTAACATAGCCAAGAAACATAAACCCTAAAGAGTAACCCACTACAAGAGTAGATATTACAGAAGGCCTAAAGAAAGCCTGCTCAGAACCCAGAAGCACCCAGCCTCTTTTTAAAGCAAACTTTGAAGTTAGCCCCCCTAACACCCCAAAAGAAAAAATCATAAAGCCAGTATAAAAAGCATCCACCAGCGTCTTTTGAAAACTCATTGCTGCAAACAGGGATTTACTTACTGTATCGTAATAGAAACTCCACATTAAAGGGAAACTATTCAAAAAAGATATTATCTTAAGGAGTATTACGACCACTCCAAAGAATAAAGGCAACTTCCACTTTACATCTATCACCCGTGGCTTTAGTAAAAAAGAAAAAACAGCGCCTACCACAAGGAGAAATATGGATAAAATACTGGCTGTATACAAAACTTTGCCCCAGTAAGCATCTCCTTTTAAACGACGCAAAAATTCTTCGGGTATATCAAGATATTTTGCATACGACCCCAGCTTGCTTCCCTGAATACCCACCTTTATACGTAATGTTGCCTCATTGATTTTAAACCCTTTCTTTTCCCATACAAAGGTATAATCTATTCGGTTCTTCTGCACCTTTTTTACACTATCCATCAAAGAGTAATCATTCAATTTAATTCCTTTTTCTTTAAGCTTATCCACTGCTATTCTATAGGCAGTATCTTTATCTAATTTATCTCCTCTGGCAGTATCAAGAATAAAATGATAAAAATTCACGACCTCTCCTGTGGAAGGATTGACATCAACAACAAAACCATTCTTTTTCAATTCCTTGAACAGCCTAACCCTCCAGAACCATACAGGAATACCTTTCTTAATAAGCTCATTTGACTTTTCCACACCCACATTCTTCTGAAGATACACTGAACCATGATAATAAGAATAGAATCTCACTGCATAATCAAAACCCTCTGTGTGAAAACCTTCCCTCTTAATAAAATTAAACGCCGCTTTTAATGCCTCCTGTCTGCTTATCCTGATATCTATTGAAGCAGTAGGCAGAGCTTGCCTGTAGAGTAAACAAAAGATAACCATTCCTGCAATTCCTGCTATTAACCAACTTATTAAGCCTTTGTTATTCATCTGACTTATTAAACAAAATCAGCTATATCCTGAATATTTTTACGCTGAACAGGGCGCCTATCTTGCTCCTTTGGATAACCGATACTTACTATAATATCAACCTTCTTATTTTTTGGAATTTTAAGTATCTTTTTAACTTCTCCTTCGTTAAACCATCCCAGCCAGCAAGTTCCTAATCCTAACTCTGTTGCTTCTAAGACAAAATGCTCAACGGCAATGCCAATATCAATGAGACTGTACTGTACTCCTCTGAATCTTCCCGCAAGCCTAGCTACCCACAAAGAAGGCTCTCTTACCACTACCAAGAAAGCCGCTGCTCCTTTTACAAAAGAATTTACTGAATATAATCCCGAAAAGGCTCTCTTAACAATTGCATTCTTTGTCTTCTCATCTTGAACAACAATAAAATACCAGGGTTGGGAATTACACGCAGAAGGTGAAAGGCGAGCTGCCTCAAGACATTTATTTATAACTTCCTTTGGTATAGAAGAAGGCGAATATTCTCTTACGCTTCTACGCCTCTTTACTAAGTCTATAAAATCCATATAACACGCAAAATCATTTTTTAAGACCTATTATCATTATAATGCCCAAACCAATATAAACCAATGCCATAAATCTAAAAAAAAGATACAGGCTGTTTAGAAAACCATCCTGTTATCCTTTCTGCTACCTTTCCTTTTATCAGGAAAAGTCCCTTAATAATAGCCACAAGACCCATTACCATTATAACTTTGGGTAAAATTCCCTCTATTCCCCATAAAGTTTTAATTAAAAGAATTCCTGCAAAAATCGCGAAAGCAAATAAATACTTTTTTATTCTTCTTATACTCCTCTTCTGCAGGATTCTTGCCAGCATATTTGGCTTTATGAAGAACAAAAAACCTGCCGCAATCCATAACCACCCTAAAATTTTTACTAAAATCCCCATCTTACCATAAATATTATACCAAAAGAGTAAGAATAAAAAACTATTGCAAAAAATAAAAAAAACATTATTATGTTTCTACTATGCTTAAAAAATTTAGAACCCACCATATAAAAACTGTTCTATGGATTCTTCTAATCGTTATTGTCCCTTCTTTTGTCTTTTGGGGGATATCGTCTTTTATAAGAGAGAGAAGGCAAAACGCAGTAATTATAATTGGCAAACACCCTCTAAATAGTGCTGAACTTAGAAAATACCTTATTATGGCAAATATATACTATCAAATCATGATGGGAGAAAACTTTTACCGCAGCCCCAACCGACAGCAACTGTTGGAAAGTAAGGCATTCCAATACATACTCTTGCTCAAAAAAGCAAAAGAAGACAAAATCAGAGCTAACGACGAAGAGGTTATAGATTTCATTAAGAAGGCCTTATCTATAAACGGAAAATTCGACAACGAGTACTACAAAAGATATGTCCAGGGTAAATGGAATCTAACCCCCCATGCTTTTGAAGAATATATAAGAGATATGCTTACCGCCGACAAAGTTTTAGATAAATATACAAAAAATGTAAAGGTAGACGAGAAAGAAATCAAAGAACTATACAAACAAGATAATGAGAAAATAAAAGTTTCCTACCTGTATATCCCCTATAAAGATTTCATTAAAGAAACCAGCGTAACTGAAGAAGAAATCAAAGATTACTACTACAAACACAAAAATGAGTTTACCACAGAACCAGAAATAAGAATTAAATATCTACTCTTTGATAAGAATAAAGACACGCACATCATTGCTAAAATACTTAAAAATGTTAAAGATATAAGCAAAATTGACTCTATTGTAAAAGAGCTATCCCTTAATGCGAGAACCACTGAATTCTTTGACAAGAATCACCCCCCTAAGAATATAGCCTGGAATAAAAAAGTTAATGAACTTGCCTTCTCCATTCCTCCTAATACTATAAGTCCTCTTATTGAGATAGAAGACAAATATATTCTCTTTGAAAAAGTTGCGGAGAAGAAAGGAAAGCTTAAACCTATAGAAGATGTGAAAGACAAAATAAGTGAGATAATAAAGGTAAAAAAAGCAAAAGCAAAAGCAAAAAAACTTGCCGTTGATATATTAAAAGAACTGACTTCTAACCAAAAAGGATTAAAGGAAGCAGCAGAGAAATACAGGCTCCCCATAAATACCACTGATTACTTTGCACGCAATACTCCCCCAAGAGGCTTCAACATTAGCCTATCTGTACGTATAAAACTCTTTAACCTCAAGAAAGGCGCAATATACAATCAACTAGCAGAAGATAAAAAAGGTTTTTATATTATTAGACTGGATGATTTCCTTCCTGTAGACGAAGCACGTTTTAATAAAGAAAAGGAAGAGTATAGGAAACGTATTCGCGCCCAAAAAATATTTATCGAAAGAATTAAATTCTTAGCTCAGTTGGAAAAAGAGACGCCTATAAAAAGAGTTATCCGCTATTAACCTTCTACTGTAATAGCATTAACAGGGCATTGACTTGCTACTTCATTAACATCGCAATTTGTACAGTCCTCCACTTTTACCTTTGCTACACCAGCATCGGTAAGTTCAAAACAATCCGGACAGTTGTTTACGCAAAGACCACAACCCACACAAGCATTCTCATCAATTGTTACTTTAGCCATTCTCTAACCTCCTTTTGTAAGAAAAACTTTTATAGCATACCCACAAGAAAATTGCAAGCTCTTTTTAATCAAGGATTCTCTAAATCGCACTATAGTCCATCTTTGCAAGATGCTCATAAAATTTATATCTTCGCCTAATCTCTTTCTCTGCTTTTTCAAGCAACATCTTTGCCCTCTCTGGATTCATTGCTTTTAAGGCACGGAAGCGGGTTTCATTATACATATAATCTTCAAGAGGAATTGAAGGTGGTCGGCTGTCCAACTGAAGAGGATTTTTCCCTTCCTTCATAAGAAGTGGGTTAAACCTGAAAAGAATCCAGAAGCCCGAGTCAACCGCCTTCTTCTGCTGCTCCATCCCCTTGGTCATATTTATGCCATGAGCGATGCAGTGAGAATAAGCCACAATAAGAGAAGGCCCATCATAACTCTCCGCCTCAATAAAAGCTTTTATTGCCTGAGAAGGATTTGCCCCCATTGCTATACGGGCAACATAAACCGTTCCATAAGTTGCCGCAATTAAAGCGAGGTCTTTATTAAAAAGGGGCTTCCCCGCAGCGGCAAACTTGGCAATTGCCCCCATAGGAGTTGCCTTGGACATCTGCCCGCCGGTGTTGGAATAAACTTCTGTATCAAGTACAAGGATATTCACATTCCGGTTCTGTGCAATTACATGGTCAAGCCCTCCATAACCTATATCATAAGCCCAACCATCGCCCCCTACAATCCACACACTTTTTGCCACAAGATAATCAGCGATACTCAGCAGTTCCCTTGAATCATCATCTTTCTGCTGCTTAAGAACACCTTTAAGAGCCTCAACACGCCTTCTCTGCTCCTCTATTTCTGCGGAGGTTTTCTGGGAAGCATTTAGAATTTCCTCGACCAGTTTCTGGCTATCTTTAAGGGAAGTCTGTATAAGCTTCTTAATAAGGAATTGGGCGCGCTGGCTAATCTGGTCAACTGCCAAACGCATACCAAAACCAAACTCAGCATTGTCCTCAAAAAGAGAATTTGACCAGGCCGGCCCTCTTCCGTCAGCACGTACACAGTAAGGAGTTGTTGGAAGATTACCTCCGTAAATGGAAGAACACCCTGTAGCATTGGCAATTAAAGCTCTGTCTCCAAAAAGCTGTGTTAGCAGTTTAACATAAGGAGTCTCTCCGCACCCAGCGCAGGCTCCGGAAAACTCAAAAAGCGGCCTCAAGAGCTGTGAACCTTTAACGGTTGAAATATCAAAAGGCAGCTGGCTTGGTTCCATATCGGGAAGAGAAAGGAAAAACTCAAAATTTTTCTTTTCTCTCTCGCGTATTGAGAGCTGAGGTACCATATTAATGGCTTTTTTGCCCGTAGGTTTATTGTCTGCTCCCTTCTTTAAGGCCGGACATTTATTTACACACGCCCCACAACCAGTACAGTCTTCAGGTGCCACCTGAATAGTAAATGCTTTATCTTCTAAACCTTTCCCCTTTGCAGGAGCATATTTAAACTCTGAGGGAGCGCCTTTAAGTAACTCCCTGGCATATATCTTCATTCGGATAGCTCCATGAGGACAAACAATGCTACACTGGCCACACTGAATACAAACTTGAGGGTCCCACTCCGGAATATGAAGGGTAATATTGCGCTTCTCGTACTGGGAAGTAGCTGAGGGCCACGTACCGTCCACAGGAAAACTAGATACAGGCAACTCATCACCTTTACCTGCAATAATAGGACCAGTAACTTTTTTGACAAACTCAGGAGCATCGTCAGGCACAACAGGAGGCATCTCTATCTTACTGGTTGCTTCACCGGGAACTTCAACCTCCTCCACTGCCTCCAAAGCTCTATCCACTGCACGAATATTCATCTCAACAACATTTTCCCCTTTCTTCCCGTACGTCTTCTTAATAGACTCCTTTATCGCCCTGACGGCCTCATCTAAAGGAATAACATTACTAATCTTAAAGAATGCTGTCTGCATAATGGTGTTGATTCTTACTCCCAGGCCTAACTCTTGGGCAATATCAAATGCGCGTACAATATAAAATTTGAGTTTCTTTCTTATGATTGCCTCCTGCACCTGGCGAGGTAATTTGTCCCATACTTCGTCTTTAGAATAAGGGCTTGCCAGAAGAAACACTGCATTATCCTCTGCGGAAGAAAAGATATCATACTTCTCTAAGAAACTGAAATTGTGACAGGCGACAAAGTTTGCCTTCTGGATAAGATAGGTGCTGCGTATGGGCTTGTTACTTACCCTCAGGTGAGAAATAGTCTTTGAACCGGCCTTTTTGGAATCGTAAACAAAATATCCCTGAACATACTTATCCGTTAACTCACCGATAATTTTTATGGAGTTCTTATTTGCCCCAACAGTACCGTCAGAGCCAAGCCCATAGAAAATACCACGGAAAGTTTCAGGGTCTTCCGTGGAAAAAGAACTGTCTACATCTAAACTGGAACTGGTAACATCATCAACAATTCCCACAGTAAAATGGTTTTTAGGCTCGGTCTTTTTTAGATTGTCAAAGACCGCTTTTACCATAGAAGGGTTAAACTCTTTTGAGCCAAGGCCGTATCTTCCTCCTACAATAACCGGCCAGCTCTTAAAAGGAGCAAACCCTTTTTCCATTGCCTCTCCCACAGCAGAGCGTACATCAAGATAGAGAGGCTCTCCTACTGCCCCTGGTTCTTTAGTTCTGTCCAGAACAGCAATTGCTTTTGTGGTAGAAGGAACTACCTCTATAAATGCCTTAACATCAAAGGGGCGGTAAAGACGTACTCTCACAAGGCCTGTCTTTTCTCCTTGTCTGTTAAGATAATCTACGGTCTCTGCTACAGTTTCTGCCCCTGAGCCCATAATAATAATAACTCTCTCTGCATCAGGTGCACCAAAATAATCAAAAAGGTTATACTTTCTGCCCACTACCTTGCCAAAACGCTCCATAACACTGGCAAACACACCCGGCGCATTCTGGTAAAAAGGGTTAACAGTTTCTCTCTCCTGAAAGTAAACATCCGGATTCTGGGAAGTCCCTTTTATTGTGGGCCTCTCGGGATTAAGCGCACGAAGCCTGTGCTCTTTAATATACTCCTCTTTTATTACCCGACGCATTTCGTCAAAAGAAATAAGGGCAATTTTCTGAATCTCATGAGAAGTACGGAATCCATCAAAAGCTAACACCACAGGAATCCTTGATTCTAAAGTAGCAGCCTGAGCAACTAATCCTAAATCCATGACTTCCTGCACACTTGAGGCAAAAAGAATGCCAAACCCCGTAGAACGCACCGCCATAACATCAGAATGGTCGCAAAAAATAGAAAGCGCGTGAGTGGCTACAGTACGTGTTGTAACATAAAACACTGCCGGCGTAAGTTCTCCGGCAATCTTAAACATATTGGGAATCATCAGAAGCAAACCTTGCGAGGCTGTAAAGGTAGATGTTACCGCTCCTGCCGTAAGTGAACCGTGAACCGCGCCTGATGCCCCTGCCTCTGACTGCAACTCCGATACAGTAGGAACATCCCCCCAGAGGTTCTTTTCTCCCTTTGCTGACTTCTCATCTGCCATTTCCCCTATGCCGGAAGAAGGAGTTATGGGGTATATTGCACATACTTCATTTGTGGCATGCGCCACATAGGCAGCAGCAGTGTTTCCATCCATTGATATATATTTATTACCCATATAGGCCTCCTATTTGTATCTTATGCTTATAAAATTACTCAAAAAAACACCCCTTTAATAAATAATGCTTTATCTGATTATTATGGCCTTGAAAGGAAAATTATAGCACGCCCACGCATATTTGCAAGTTTAAACTCCTCTCCTCTTTTGACAATGCCACGATTAATAAATTAAATAAATGAGCTATAAAAATCACAGTTATTAACGCAGTGGAACCTATTTTGAAAACTCATTAACAAAAACTTAACCTTGCAATTCCCACCCTCCTGCAGTCCAGACGGACTCTTGTGCGGAGTCTACCCGTCATATCTTTAGCAAAGGCAGGAGTCTACTCTCCTTTTTTTGGGGGCAATTACATCCAGAACTGCAAATGATTTATTCTATTGGTTCACACCACTTATATGAATCAATACATCTAAGCTTATTGGCTTGGTAGCCATCGGGACAACCAACTTCTGGTAAGAGCTTATAATTTCCGCTCATCATGGTTTGAACAGAAGCCATACAACAACCTTGGTTGCCTTTTGATTTGCACTCTTCGACTAATTGTTTGTAATAATCTAAATAGCTATTAATTTCTTTTTTTAATGACCAGTCTTTATATAAATTATACCCAAATTCAATTAGAATTATTGTCCCAAAAATTATGGCGATTATGATTAAAACTTTCTTCTTAAGATTATTGATTGTTAAATGCTTAAATATTTTGTGGTGGTTCTTTGTAATTTCATATAACGTTCCCCAGCGTATACGAAGTTGCAACCAAAGGGAGTAATATCCCGAAGGGCAAGACGTAAACCCGCCGCGTACATCCACCTGTTAGGCGACGTTGTCTCTGACTTATGATTCTTCGGCATTTACCTCGACGCAGTGTATCCTTTTTTAAGGATTCCCCTGTATGGACGGTTTTTGCTTTTTTGGTTACAATTGCTATCATTTTCTTCGCTATTCGTCCACTAATCTCCAGATAATTTCCTGTTAAGCCATCCACACCACCATCTTCCCTTAATCCAAAGATAGCATAATTATCTATGCCTCTTTTGTTTGGCTGAGCTTTTTTAAATATATTAAGGATATCTTCTTTTATATCTATTCCTTTTCCTCTGGCAAAGAATATATTTTCACAAAGAAAACAACAATCTCTAAGAAATATCTCTTTACGATTGGAAGGATTTCTTAAAGTCATAGTCTTATTTTCAAAATCTATTTCAACATTCGGGTCATTCCTCTTTTCAATGACATCTAAAATCCAATCATCATTCTCTTTGTGCTCTGTGGAGCGTAATTTATATCCAATAAAAGTTTTTCTGCTATCATATATGGGCTCTAAATTTAATGGGGAACCTTGCTGTTGCATCATTTTTTTAAATTGTTTGTCCGATAAACAGCTATGATATGCTTTTTCAAAAGTTAAGATTTTTAGAATCTTACCAACCCAGGTGATTTTTCTCTCTTTTCTCGAATTGCTTCCATTTAAGCCTATGACATACAAATCCTCAGAAGACACATCTTTCTCTCCATTAGGGGAGTTTTTCAAATACCATTCGTAAAGGTTTCTTCTCAGGCGTTTTTTACAAGGTCCAAAAAAAATTATATCATTATTTACTTCAAATGGGACAATACATTCCACATAATCGGGATTTTTTGAGGCAGCTACTATATAAACGAATACTTTCATCTTCCCACCTCCTTAGCAATGCCGCCTAACGTCTTCGGTGTTTGTGAAGTCCGCCGAAGGCGGATTTGAACAAACAAAGAGAATCACAAACACCGTGTTATACGCCGCTACCATTATTCTTCACCTTCCCCCAAATTGATTGAAGTATAGATAATACCTACACCCCCACCTTCGCAATTAAATTCCTCTTTTTTCTTCGTGCCTCCTTCATTGTTACCATATGGGTAACCAAAAAAATTCATTTACGAAATTTATAAGTTCTGCTTTTTTCTTTTTTTGCGCTTTTTTCATTATTGCAGAAAGTAGCTCTTGGAGAAAATCAAAAGCAGGAGTATTGTAACTTCCAATGTCTGAATAAGTTAACTCTCCAATATTGCCCCTTAAATACTTATTCACAAACTCATGAATATTATAAGCAGAATGAGAAAACCCCAGGATACCTATAAAATAGGGTGAGAAAAATGTAATGAACATTCCGTGCCTCCATAGTTTTCGACAAGAGAAGAACAACTCTTCTATATGATGCCAATCAAAAGGTATAGGATAGGTACAATAACAACTCCATGGCTCCCAGAGTTTAGATATGTTGGCTATACTAATGGATTTTCTATTTTCCGCTACTCTTTCTAAGAGAGAAGCGCTTACATATATAAAATCTCCTGGCCTGAAAAGCAAATTGAAAGAACCTAAACATCCAGAATAATTAGGCATATTGAATTCTCTTATAGGAATTATAGAGCCTTTCACTCCTCGAAATGATGGAAAACGAGAAAGTAAATAAATTTGTTCTTTATTGCGGAGATTCCATCTTAACTTATCATCATCTTTTTTAAACTGTGAAATCGTATACTTTTCAAAATATTCTCTTCCGTTATAGATAACGGATAGTATGAAAATAAGATCCCCCAATTCTCTCTGGACTCTTTGCCCATAGTATTCAAATTTTACCTGAGATCTATTCCCATGGATGAAAATACTTTTGGTAGAAATCCTAAATCTATTAACAGATATTGATAACCCATCTAGTTTATTTATGATTCCTTCTATTACTGAGACCATTTCTGGTTCATGAAATCCTTTCTGGTATCCTTCATTTAAACCTAATTGAATTTGGCAGGCGAAATCTTTCTCATATTTTGCAAAGTGTTCTGTCTTTATTAACTGAAGGTACCTTTCTACTACTTCTTTTATAGGCATTTTAATTCCTCGTTCTGGTTTGGGGCGAACCCTTTTATTACCACCTTACTTTTAAACGACATGTAAATGAGCTATAACAATCGGGAAGGTGGGACTTGAACCCACGGCCTCAACGTCCCGAACGTTGCGCGCTAGCCAAACTGCGCTACTTCCCGATGAAAAAGTCACCACGCCACCAGGTCACCACGTCACCCGTTACAAATATGTCAACATCTTTCTCTATCTTTTTTCTCTCATCAGATGAGTATTCTTCTCTGCACAAGTGACTTTGTGTCATGGTGACATTGTGACTTTAACTATACGCTAATCGCTAAACACTGTTTATCTATCTTTTTTAAGCAGATAGTCAAATTCCAGGTTCACCCAGTCTCCTGTGCGTTTATGTTTTAAATTGGTATGCTCAAAGGTATAGGGAATAATGCTTACACTAAAGAAGCTGCTTTCCTTTTTCTGTACAGTCAAACTTATCCCATCAACAGCTATTGAACCCTTCTCTACAATATAAGAAGAAAATTTCTTCTCATAACCTATTCTTAAAACAAAGTAATTTCTCTCTCTTATTATACTTTTAATTCTAGATTCACAGTCAACATGCCCAAGCACAAAATGTCCTCCCAGTTTATCTCCCACTTTTAGTGCCGGCTCAAGGTTTACCCAGGAGGAAAGAGAAAGCCTCTTCATGGTAGTATTATCAAGGGTTGTTTTTACTACATCAAAATAAAGAACACCGCTCTTTTTATCGGTTACGGTTAGACACACCCCATTAACGCATATGCTTTCTCCTTTTTCTGCCTCTTTATACACACAGGAAGAAAGAACTCCTAGGCGCATGAGGCCTGAGCCTTTCCTTACTGATTTTACCCTGCCGGTTTCCTTAATAAGGCCTGTAAACATATTTAACCCAGCTTCTTTACAAACGCCTCTATTCTGTCCAAGCCTTTTTTAATGTTTTCCATAGAAGACGCATAAGAAAGTCTTATGTAGTCTTTCCTGCCAAAAGCCTCACCCGGAACAACTGCCACATGAGCATTCTCAAGAAGGCACTGGCTAAAGCTTAAGGCATCATCTAAAGGCTTACCGGAGAATCTTTTCCCTAACAGCTCCCCTATAGAGACAAAAACATAAAAAGCCCCCTGGGGCTTAAGGCAACTTAATCCTCTTATGGAATTAATTCTCTTTACAATAAAATCCCGCCTTCTCTTAAATTCCTCTACCATCTTCTGAATACACTCCTGGCTGCCGGACAAGGCAGAAAGGGCAGCCTTCTGGGAAACAGAAGCAGGATTTGACGTAGAGTGGCTCTGCAGATTACTGACTGTCTTTATAATATCTCTGTTTGCAGCAGCATATCCTATCCGCCAGCCTGTCATAGCGTAAGCTTTAGAGACGCCGTTGATAACGATTGTATGCTTTTTTATTGTATCGTTTAAAGAAGCAATACTTGTATGCTTTCCCTCATAAATAATCTTTTCGTATATCTCATCTGATATACACATAATACCAGAGGAAACAATAACCTCAGCAATACCCTTAAGCTCACCTTCGCTGTAGACTGCCCCTGTGGGATTAGAGGGAGAGTTGAGTATAAAAAGTTTTGTCTTTTTGCTTATAGATTTGCTTAAGTTTTCTTTTGTAATCTTAAAGCCGTTCTCTTTTTTTGTTTCCAATATAACCGCTTTTGCTCCTGCGGCTTTTATCATCTCAGGATAACTTACCCAGTAAGGAGAAGGTAAAATTACCTCATCGCCGTCATCGCATATGGCAAGAATAACATTAAAAAGGCAATGCTTTGCCCCGCAGGAAACAACAATCTCATCCTCGCCATAGTCAAGGCCATTATCCTTCTTAAACTTCTCACATATAGCCTTTTTTAATTCTTTAGTGCCGCCTGCAGGAGTATATTTTGTGAATCCTGCGTCAATTGCCTCCTTGGCAGCTTCTTTTATATGAGAAGGGGTATCAAAATCAGGCTCGCCTGCGCCAAAACCAACAACATCAATTCCCTCTTGTTTCATTCTCTTAGCAAGAGCGGAAACACGAAGGGTAACGGACTCTGACAAAGAAGAAATCCGCCTTGAAAAATTCATCTTTTCCTCCTCCCTGAATTATATTCTCTACTGGCCGACTTTGCAATCAAAACAGCTGCCACAGCAGCGCCAAAGCCATTGTCTATATTAACCACTAACAAACCAGGGCTGCATGACTGAAGCATGGTATTTAAGGCGGCTTCGCCCCTGCCTCTCCATCCATACCCGCAGCTGGAAGGCACACCAATAACAGGCAAAGGCATAAGACTTTTAACAATAGTGGGCAATACTCCGTCCATACCGGCAACAACTATAACTGCACAAACATTCTTTTTCAGCATAACATCAAGGGGCTCTGCGAGACGGTGTAAACCGGCAACACCCACATCATAATAGGTCACTGTCTGACAGCCGAGCAAAGAACACACAACCCTTGCCTCTTCTGCTATGTAAATATCACTGCTTCCTGCGCTTATAATACCGACGGGGCAGGGGTATTTTTTCTTAAATGAAAAACTCTTCTTATATACTACGAATACTCTGGCTTCTTTCTCCCATCTAAATTTAAACGAAGATGATTTAAACCTGCCGGCAAGATAATCGGCCACAGATGAAGATACGCGGGTTGCTGCTGACCACCCGTTGCTTTCTGCGATAGAATATAAAAGCTCCTCCACCATAGCAGAGGATTTATTCTCAGCAAATATAAACTCAGGAATATTATTTCTTTTTTCCCTCTCTGCGTCAATGCATATAAAATTCTTAAGATAACTCTTAATGTTTTTTTTCTTCATAAGCTTGCCTCTTCTTCTAGTGATAACGCCGCCTTTCTCCGAGAAGAATAGCATCACGCAAAGCCTGTTTGTTGCGTGCCTGCATCCACCGCTTCTCAAAACCTGATGATTGAACAATCTGGGCAAAAGAAGCTAACGTGCGAAGATGAAAATTGCGTTCATCTTTTGTCCCTGCAAGGATAAACACGGCATGTACCCGGGGCATCTCTTTAGAGAAATAAATGCCCTTAATAGACCTTATAAGAAATATGGCAAATTTATTTTCTCCGGGTATAACAATATGGGGAATAGCAAGAAAAGGAGATATGGCAGTGCTGCTTTCTTTCTCCCTCTTCTCAAGAAGGTTTTCTATCTCGCTTTCCTTTAGCCCCAGCTTCTCAGCAACTATGCCGCTTATTCCTCTAAACAAACTGTGCACATCACTATAATCGGCATCCTCAAACACTGTTGCTTCTTCTATCAGGTGGTCAAAACGGTCTTTAACTATACCGTCTCTTTCTCTTATAACCTCCCGCAGTTCTGTTTCAAGCATGTTGCCTGTTATCTCTTTAGAGGTAATCCGCTCCAATAAATGCAACAGGGCAAATTCCCTTGCCACTTTAAAACGACCGTACAGAATATAAACAAGAGCGCCAACAATAATAAAGGCAACGCTCATAAATATGGCCTCATACCCGATTTCAAAAAGAAAAACCAACGCGCCTATAATCCCTATTACCTGAACCCAGGGGTAAAAAGGAGAACGAAAAAGAGGCCGGTAATTATGAATACGGCTTTCTCTCATAACAATCACATTTATGGAAGAAAACATATAACTTAAGATTAAAACTGTAGATGCAGCCTCAACCAGAATACGCAGTTTAATAAAAAGCATAACCATCATAAACAAGCCTGTAAAAATAAGAGACCAGTGGGGAGTATTAAAACGCCTGTTTATTCTGCTAAAAAATTCGGGCAGGAGCTTATCTCTGCTTAAAGCAAAAGGATAACGAGAGGCAGCCATAATTCCCGCATTTGCCGTGGATATAAAAGCAAGTATAGCAGAAAAAGAAAGAAGGTACTTCCCCCATCTTCCCATAGAAATTAATGCTGCATCGCTTATAGGAGTAAGATTTGCCTCGCCCCCTGAATAACTACCTAAAGAAGAACCCATCAATCCTGTAGTAATAAATACTACAAGAAAATATATCATCATCGTCACCGACAGCGAAACAATCAACCCCCATGGTATAGCTCTGGCAGGGTTGCGGACTTCTTCAGCCACGCTTGTAATCTTCAATAGCCCTCCATAAGAAACAAAAACCATTCCTGCTGTACCCAAGATATTTCCCCATCCTGCGGAAAGATAATCCTTAAAATGCTCAACTTCAATCTTATTGAAGCCATATACAATATAAAGAAACAAAATAGCTAAAAGCAAAAACACCATAAAAATCTGCGTTTGGCTTGCCTCTTTTACGCCGATAAAGTTTAAAGCAACAAATATCAAACAACATAATAAGGCCAGAATGTTTGCATCGATGGGTATAACCAACCTGACAAAAGCAACCATACCAACCAGAGCAAAAGCACTCTTAAGAACAAGTGCAAACCAAATAATTATTCCATTAACTGTCCCCATAAGAGGGCCAATACTGCGCATTACATAAAAATACTCCCCTCCTGCCTTTGGCATAGCGGAAGCAAGTTCTGCCTGGCTTAAAACACCGCTAAAAGCATAAAGTCCGGCAATAAGGTAAGCCAATGCCACAGCGGCCTTTGCCCTTTCATAAGCAATACCAGGAAGAATAAAAAGTCCTGAACTTATCATCGCCCCTGTAGCGAGGGCATAAATATCTATAAAGTTAAGCTTTTTCTTAAGTTTACCTGCTGGTTTCATCTCTTTTTGCGAAAGCTTGTATTATCTTCTCTAACTGCAAGCTGCGAGAGCCTTTTACCATAATCAAATCCCCCCGTCTTGTATACTGCCTTAAAAATTCTACAGCCTCCTGTCTGTTTTTACAATAAAAAATTCTGTCTCTCCTTCTTTTATTAATCTCCAATCCTTTTATGAGCCAGCGTACCATGCTTCCCAGACAAAAAACCTTATCCACGCAGGAAGCCGCCAGAACCTCTCCGCAATATCTGTGTAATTTAGGAGAATCTTTACCCAGTTCGAGCATATCACCCACTAAAATATGCTTATTTTTATGAGAAAAATTCCTTAAATTTTCAACGCTGGCGCTAAAAGAAGAAGGGTTGGCGTTAAAACAATCAAGGATAAATGTGCGGCCCTTAATTTTTTTAACCTCAGAACGTAAAGGAAGGGGTTTGTAATTCTTAAGGTTCTTTGCGCATTGTTTTAAAGAAATTCCGTACACCCCTGAGGCAACAGCTAAAGAAGCCAGAGCATTATATACATCGGGCATAAAAAAGGTAGGTATACGAAAGGACTGCCCCTTAACGTTAAAACTTATACCTCTTCTGCCAAAAGAAATACTCTTTGCCCTAAAATCCGCTCTGTTGCCCAAACCATAGGAAATTACCTCAATGCCCTTTGCCTTCTTCAAAAATCGGCGATAGAAATTATCGTCATAGTTTAATACAGCTGTGCCGCCAGCAGGCAGGTTTAGAATAAGTTCGCTTTTCTCTTTAAACACTCCGTAGAGAGTTTTTAAGCTCTCCAGATGACTGTAGCCTATGTTAGTAACAATACCTATTTTTGGCCGGGCAATATCGCAAAGACGCATGATACCCCCCTGCTGGTTAGTTTCCATCTCCTGAATGCACAACTGAACACTGTTGTTCAAAAGTTGCATAGTAAGAGGAACGCCGCAGAAATTATTATAACTGGCAGGAGAAGAAACTACAGAGAACTTTTCTGAAAGCAAACAGTGCAGCATATTCTTTGTTGTTGTTTTACCGTTAGAACCGCAAACAGCAATAACATCTCCCTTCCATTTACTTCTTATGTATCTAGCTATATTGCCCAAAGAGAAAACAACATCGGAACTTACAAATTGAGGAAGAGACAATGAGTTGTTTCTTTGCTTCACTACGGCTGCTGCTGCACCTTTCTTCTCTGCCTCCTTAAGAAACTTATGACCGTCAAACTGCTCTCCTTTTAAAGCAAAGAAAAGATCGCCTCTTTTTAAGGTACGCGTATCTATTGATATGCCGTGAATTGTTCTATTGAGAGATATTTTCTCCTTTAATTTAACCTTTCCTTCCTTTAAAATTTCACCAAAAGTTAATGTGTACATAATCTTAGAGTATTAACATTGCATCACCAAAGCTGTAAAACCTGAATTTCTTTTTTATAGCGTAAGCATAGGCTTTCTTAACAAGCTCTATACCTCCAAAGGCAGAAACTAAAACAAGATTGGTAGACAAAGGCAAATGAAAGTTAGTAAGAAGACCGCCAATAATCTTGAAATTATATCCTGGCTGGATAAAAAGGCCTGTTTTTCTTTTACCTGCTTTGATATAACAACCTCTATCTATAATCTTTGCAGCGCTTTCTAACGCACGGGTAACAGTAGTCCCCACTGCTATAATTCTTCTTCTTTCTTTCTTTGCCTTGTTGATTATTGTGGCATATTTGCGTGATATAGAAAACTCTTCTTCCTCCATTTTATGATCCTCTATATCATTGGCCTTAATGGGACGGAAGGTCCCAAGCCCTACATGAAGAGTAAGATAGGCAACAGTTACGCCTTTCTTCTTGAGCATACTGATAATTTTCCTTGTAAAATGCAATCCTGCTGTAGGAGCAGCAATAGCCCCTTCTTTTTTAGCGTAAACGGTCTGATAGCGTTCTTTATCTTTCAACTCTTCTTTGATGTATGGAGGGGTAGGCATCTCACCATAAAGCTTAAGAACGGATTTAACAGAGGAAGAAAAAAGCTTAACCAACCACCTGCCTCCTACAATCTTCCTTACTGCCTTAAGTTTAATATTATTTGGCAGAGAAACTACTGTATTTTCTCTCAACCGCTTCTGGGGTTTTACTAAAACCTCCCATAATCCTTCATCGTATTCTTTAATAAATAAGAACTCAATTCTTGCTCCTGTTTCTTTTCTGCCAAATATCCTTGCGGGTAAGACTTTTGTATTGTTCAATACAATACAATCAGAAGGCAAAAGTATATTGACAATATCCTTAAAAAGGGTTTCCTTAAATACTCCCCGTTTTCTATCAACTATCAAAAGACGCGATTCGTCTCTTTTCTCTAAAGGGTGCTGGGCAATATAATCCCTGGGTAAAAAATAATCAAAACAAGAGGCCTTCATGGGACAAGACTATAAACCTACTCTATGTCCTTACCTGTAAGTATCTTTAGTACCTGCCGGTACTTCTCTTCTGTTTTAATCACTATCTCTGGAGGAATAGAAGGTGCAGGAGGGGTCTTATTCCAATTAATACTCTCAAGGTAATCGCGCACGAATTGCTTATCAAAACTGGGCTGAGGACCTCCTGGTTTATATTCTTTCTTGGGCCAGAAGCGCGATGAATCAGGAGTCAAAACTTCATCGATAAGAACAAGTTCATTATTAATGAGCCCGAACTCGAATTTAGTATCTGCAATAATAATCCCTCTTATAAAAGCATAAATTCTTGCGCCTTTGTATAATTGAATACTTATCTCTTTCATCTTCTGCACTAAGGTATTACCTAATAATTCTTGAGCGCTCTGGATATTAATATTTTCATCATGACCGTGTTCTGCTTTGCGTGCAGGAGTAAAAATTGGCTCGGGAAGTTTATCTGACTCTTTTAGTCCTTCGGGAAGCTTAATACCGCAAATTTCTCCTTTTTCCTTATACTCCTTCCATGCAGAACCAGCAAGATACCCTCTCACAACACATTCAAGGGGAATAGGGCGCGCCTTTCTTACAACCATAGAGCGCCCTCTTAATATATCAGCATATTTAGCTAACTGGGGGTATTTAGTGATATCTGTAGTAACAAAATGATTGGGAGTTATAACACGGGAGAAATTAAACCATAAACTGGACAGTTGAGTAAGCACTTTACCTTTATTAGGAATTCCTGTAGGCAAAACCACGTCAAAACAGGAAATTCTATCTGTAGCCACAATAAGAAGATGCTTATCATCAAGTTCATACATATCGCGCACTTTACCTCGCTTAAACAGCTTAAGACCTACGAGTTCAGTGGTGGAAACAATTCTTTCTGCCATCCCAAAATTCATTTCGACAACCTCTCTAGAAATAAAGGCTCAATGTAATCGCCATACTTATTTTTAAAACTAATTAGCCTTTCTCTCTGTTTCTTAAGAATACTAAAAAGTATCTGAGGGGTGTAAGAAATGTTTTCCTTGTATATATTAATGATTCTCTCTATTTTCGCAATATTCTCTGGTATACGCAGCGTAAATTGCTTGCGATAGTCATCTTTGGTATAATCTTTATTTAAATATTCCTTAAACAATCTCTTTAAATCGCTGTACTTAGGGATTAACCCTGTAGGAGTCTTTATTGCGTCAACTCTTCTATGCACACGTTCATTCATCCATTTAAGCCATATACGCTTATCTTCGATATCAGAAAGATAAACCCCTTTGTCGTCGCGCAGAAAATAATTGACGCTAAATATCAAAGGAGGACTTTTTAACCTCTTCCCAAAGTTAATATGGTTTATGATATATCTATCTATGGGGATAGAGAGAAAATCAAGATTGGACATAAGATTAAATGTCCTTACACCTTCTTTGCCTAAAGTAGCAGCTGTCGTTTCCGACTCAAGCGAGGCTCCCATGGTAATCACGCCGTGCGTCCAATCAAATGCCTCCTGCACGGGAACAGACGTATCGGAGTCTCTTCCTCCGTATATAATTGCTCCCACTTTTACCCCCTTAGGGTCATCCAGATGGAAATCACAGTTTTTAAGTCTTCTTAAACTGATAGTATAACGGGCGTTCTTATGAGCACAGGGAATCTCATTTCCCATCTCATCTATTTTTCCACGATACCACTTTCCTGAAAAATTTATCCCTCTTGAGGGATGCGTGCGTTTGTCTCCCAGCCAGAAAGGAACCCCATCCTCGCTTATAAGCACATTGGAAAAAATAACCTCTCCTTTTGTAGTAAGGGCTTCCCAGATTATAGGGTCAGTATCGGCATTTACATCCTTTATAATTCCAAAAATACCGCATTCTACATTAACTGCTCTTACTTCACCATCTATGTTACGAAGATAAGCAATATCGTCGCCTACAATTGTTTCTCCTTTCAACATAGCAGTTGAAGTTTTACCGCACGCAGAAGGGTAAGCGCCGCAAAAATAGGTTATCTCTTCGGTCTTCTTCACCCCCATAACAAACATATGCTCAGCAAGCCATCCTTCACGGGAAGCTTTCCTGATAGCTAACCTCAACGCTAATTTTTTTAATCCTACAGTATTCCCTGCATATTGAGTATTGACACTATATACGGTATCCTCTTTTAAATCAATATATATGCGTCTTCTATCTATATTCCTGCTTACGCCATTTTCTAACTCGCCAGCACTGTGGATAAATCTAAAGAATGTGGCCCTGGGAGATAATTTTTTAAATGCCTCGTAAGCACTTCGGTAAAGAATACTTTCAGAATGAGCAACATAAAAAGAGTCCGTAATCTGAATACAGGGTATAAAAAACTCAGAATTAAGCGGGCCTAACCCAAAGAAACATACAATCATTTCCTTATGATGCATACTTCCTTTCAAAAACTCTCTTATTTCCTTCAGCCCCTTTCTGCGAGAGACAGAATTGATGTTCTTTCCTAATTCCATCCCCTTAGCAAGAAGGTATTTAGTAGCTTTTTTGTCACGGGCTTGATCATACAAACCATCGAAATGAACAGTATGACCTTCTATCTTAAGAGCAAATTCCTCTTTACACTCCAAAGCTCTTTTTCTTATATAATCGGTATCCTCCTGGGAATCTGTCTTTACAAAAATACTCTTTGGCTCACAGAGGTTAACAACCTCTCCAATGAACTCTATCACTGCCGGATTATTAAGGAGAAGAAGCTTCTCGTAACTACTTCCAGTACATTTTCTTTTAACTATTTCTTTCATACTCTTAGATTGTTAAGAAATGTAATTCTTTTCCCTTAGATATAGCGTATATGCTTTTTTCAAGTAAAAGTAAAAGTAGTATAGTATATTTGCACATTCAAGTCAATAGCCCCTTCTTGGCAGTCACTATCAACAATTATCCATAAATTCTAAAGAACCAGGTTTTGCCTTAATGCTGGCATACCCCGTTATCTGTATCTATAATAAGCCCTTCAGGGTTAGAGGTATTGGAATATATCCAGACTCTTCTGATTCTGAAAATAGCCTACCCTACAGGTTATTCTCCCTTGATGTATTAGTGTTTTATGATTCTTCTCTTGTTTCTTATCTTGCTTAAGGCATTGCGCAGCTTATGCATACTGCATAGCTGTAAAGCTGCATAAGGATAAACATAGTTTAGCCCATAAAAGTTTTAAACTCAGGTTAAATCCTTTAAGGCCACGTAGAGACCATTTAACAGGCCTAATCATTCTCTTTCAGACTCTCTAGCAAGCTTAAAGGTTAATATTGTTAGCATTATACCTTTTGAGGGTATGCCGTTTTTATTTAAATGTCAATTTGTGAAAAATTCTTGGCAGTACCTAAAAATTTAACATTTTGACGTAGCAGCAACACGCTCTCTATAATAACCAAAAAACACCAAAAATAGCTACAGTTTGGTATAATGCTCTATTCTTCTGCAGTATCTTCTCTGAGAGTATAGGTGGTAAGGGTAAGTGTTACTTTTTGAAGAGGAAGAATTTCATCCTTCCTTTCAATTTCTAAGTTTTTAACAGATACGACTCTTTCTAAGTTAATAACTCTTTTTATGAACTCTACTGTTTCTTTGTAGCCGGCATTAAAACTAACTTTAAAATCATGTGGCTTTATAGGACCTGTTGCTTCTTTCTTGTTGGCTGGCCTGCTTCTTTTACGCATAATGGGGCTTTCTTCGCTTTCTGCCTTTTTTTCTGGTGTCATCTCAAAAGTAATATTTTTTATCATCATAGCATCGGCAATCGACGCTAATTCTCTCACCAAGAGCAGTATTGATTCCTTACCCTTAGGAATCTTTCTTAAGACTTCCTCTTCTTTAAGCTTGTACTTCTCAATCTCTCTCTCTATTTTCTTACTCTTTCTTTTAACTCCGCGCAGTTCTGTTAAATATTCTTTTTTCTCTTTAAGCTCTTTTCTTAAAGCATTAACTTTTGTTATCTGGTAAATAAAGCCTACCAGTAAAAATACAGTTATCAGAAGCAAGATAAAACGGATACTTAAAAAAAACCTTCTCATAATATTACATTTTTAAATCAGCGTCCAAGATAAACTCCTGCCAGCCCATATTCGTCAGTTGCACGCTATCTCCGGTAACCTGAGGTGTTATTTTATCAAGCTTAGGAGGAATTACTTTAATGTTTCTTAAAATATTGATGCCTCTAAGATCGGCTGTTATCTCTTTTATAACCTTGTAGGCTGACTCATAATCACCCCAAATTTTAACTTTGAGCTTTAAGATATAACTGCTTTTTGTACTTTCATCTTTGAGAAACGAAAAGGAGGGCTGCTGGGAGCTTGTCTTCTTATCTTTTTTCCCTCCCACATAAAGATAGGAAAAAAACATTTTATCTGTTTTTCGTATATCCAGCGCATAAAGTAAAGGAAGTGGATTTTTTCGTTTCTCTATTAACTCCTGAATAGCTGCTATTCTATTTTCAAGAAGTTTTCTTTTATCTGAAAGACTCTTCTCTTCGGTGTGCACTCCTTCTAATCTTTCAATCTTAAAATTAACTCTTTTAAGCTCTCTTTTTACACTCATACCTATAATCCAGAAATTAAGCCACCCCAAGAACAACCCACAACTTATAAACATACATACAGCACTAAAAATTGACCGTTTTATAGCAAGCTCTTCTTTTCTCTTTAATTCAAAAGGTAAGAAATTGATAACCTCCTGAGGTTTAAGGGTGGTAGCAAGAGCTGTTCCTATCGCTCCCAGAAAAAGAGGAAACTCTTTATTCTCTTCTCTTTGAGGAAAAGAAATATTCAAGAACTTATCTATCTCTATAAGCTTAGGAAAAGGTGAAATCCTTTTCCCTACCAAGCTAACGATATTCTTTATGAGCGATCCGCCTCCTACAAAGAATATCTCTTCAATATTTCTTGCTTCATAACGTTCCTTAAAATATATAAAAGTTCGCCTTATCTCCTGAACAATTCTCTCTAAAAAAGGCTCCATAAACATTCTAAGCTCTAAAGGATTGGTTTCTGCTGATGCCTTGCCATTCATGCTTGCTTCGTATTTCTGACGCATTATCTCCTCAGCAATAGCCACTCTATTTTTAGGGTCAAACTCTACATCAGGAATGCCTTCCTTCAATATAATATCCTCTGCCTTCTGAGGAGAAACCCCTAAACCATTAGCTACTCCTTGAATAATATCTCTGCACCCAAAGAAAATACTGCGGTTAAAAATAATATGCTGGCCTCTACTTATAGATATATTCATAGATGTATATCCAATATCAATAAATGCTACCTCTTTATTTTTATATTCTGGCTTTCTAACAAGCAAAGCCCCCATAGAAGCACATACAGGAGCAATAAGATGAGGGGTTAGCTCAGCTTCTTTAAATAAATTTAAAGCAAGTTCTACAAAATCCTTCTCCTCCCTCACCACAAGAACTTCATAACGAGGAATATTTGCTTCTATCGTTTCTCCCAGAAAGACCGTCTCAAAAACACTTTTAGGGCCAGGAGCAGGAATCATCTTGCGGCGCGCCTCTGTCATCGCTGCAATCTCTAACTCTTTTCTGTTCATCCTAGGGAGAACAATTGTAGTGATAACAGGAGAAAAAAAGGGAATGTTTATTCCTATTTTTGTCTTCGGCTCTTTAAAACGGCTCAAAGGTATCTTTCTTAGAATCTCTTGAGCAAGCGCATTCTTGTCCAGAGTTGTTTCCTGGACACCACTTAATAAAGGAGTAGGAATTAGAAATCTACTCTTAATAAAGATTTTACTAGCTATCTCTATTTCTACCACTTTGGTGTAAAGCGTACCTATATCTATACCAATTAAATGTTTCATTTTATCCTCCCAAAGACTGCGCAAGCTTAAACATAGGCATAAATATTGCCAGAGCAATAATACCCACTACCACACCCATGATTATAATCATAAGAGGTTCAAATAAGGTAAAAATCCTGTTTATAGTCCGAGGGATTTCCTTATCGTAGAATTCACTTACTTTACTCATACTCTGAGCCAGTGTTCCAGACTCTTCCCCTACGCTAATCATTCTAATAACTAAGGGGGGGAAATCACCGGTCATCTCTAAGCTGGTAGCAATCCTTTCTCCTAAATTAATAGCATCTCTGGCCTTTCTGGTAGATTCCTCTAAACGTTTATTGCCCATTGCCTTAATAGAAATATCTAAAGCTCCCAAAACATTGATTCCTGACTGAATAGACAAACTTAAAATATGACAAAACCGAGAAAGAATTATCTTATGAAGCAAACCTCCAAATAAAGGCATTTTTAGCTTCCAACTGTCAATAAAATATCTCCCTTGAGGGTTTAGACTGAATATCTTAATACTTGCGCCTAAAAGCACAAAGAAAAGAAATATTAGAAGTACATATTTTTTGATAAAATCGCTCGTTCCAATGACAATCTGGGTAGCAAGGGGTAACTCTGCCCCCACCTGGTCAAACATTGGCTTAAATATGGGAACAACTTTAATCATTAAAAGAGAAACTACCCCAATCATAGCAATAAGAAGAAGAATAGGATAAGTAGCTGCTTCTTTTATTTTTGCTTTCAAGTCCATCTGCCATTCTAAGAAAGAAGATAGACTGTTAAGAGCAAATGCAAGCTTTCCTGTTGCCTCTCCTGCTCCTACAAGAGCAAGATAAAGATTATTAAAAATACGTGGATACGCACTTAAGGCCTCCTTTAAGGAAGAACCACTCTCTACACGGTAACGCAAATCATCTATTAATCTCTGGATATTTTCCTTCTCTGCATTACGTGCTAAATCCCGTAAGCCCTCTACAAGGGGAATCCCTGCCTCAATCAAGGTGGCTAAGTGTATAGTGAATGTAAGCAGGTCTTTTTCCCCTATCTTAAAAATCCTACTGCCACTTTCTTTCTCCTGATATATACTTGCCTTGGTAAGAAAATACCCTAAATTCCTTATTTTATTGGCAAGGTCTATCTCACTATTAGCAGCCATAACCCCTTTTACAACCTTACCTCTCTCATCCCTTGCTATATAACTGTATCTCTGTAAAGGCATAATTGTTTCTTTCTCTTAGCTCATGGCTAATAGCTCAAAGTTACACCTTTCGCAACAGCACATACTGAATTAACACAAATCAAGCATCCCTGCATCTTACATTTTAATTTCTTACTGTATTACT
>Ga0180301_10000420_pt1 | contig 32876 bp, 34 predicted proteins | sample GuaBasSediGuay16_FD_121797 | JGI IMG/M metagenome (GOLD analysis project Ga0180301, IMG submission 121797) | Subseafloor sediment microbial communities from Guaymas Basin, Gulf of California, Mexico - Guay16, Core 4569-2, 12-15 cm | ecosystem: Environmental > Aquatic > Marine > Hydrothermal... | reverse complement strand
TGCTGGGATCTTCTGGGGAGTCTTGGCGGATAAGAGGTACGATGCGACCGACGTCGTAGAGGCCTTAGAAAGGCATGGACTAGTCCCGATCATTCCGGCTAGGACGGGGAAGCTGATGCCTAGGGGCGGATCTAGACTTAGGGCTTGGATGAACTACGAGGCTTTCCGGGAACTGGTTGGTAATGTTGGGAGTCTCGTAGAGGCAGCGTTCTCCTCCCCAAAGGCTATGGTCGGGGACGTTATCCATAGTAAGTCTCGGGAAGCAAGAATTTGTGATGCCTTCATCGTAGTCTTATCCTACAATGTGGCTAGGATCACCGCACTAAGCTCCTAATTAGACGGCTGAGAGAGGCTTAGAAGGCTAGACGGGACAAGGGGCAAAAAGATAAATTTGAAACAAAGCCAGTTGGACAGGTTTATAATTGATTAGAATTAGGAAAGTTAAGTCAAGTTTCTAACTTTTAATTGTATAATCTTTTTTAATTCTTCACTAAGTTGTTTATGCTGGTGCTTTATAAAGCTTTGGCCATTTTATCAATTGTTGCCTGAATTACTTTCTTCAAGCTTTCTGGTATTCCTTTTATCTCAACACTCATGAATCCGCGTACTAAGAATGATTCAGCTTCTTCTCTTGTAAATCCTCGAGCCATGAGGTATAATATCTCATCTTCAGCAATTTTTCCTATTGAAGCCTCGTGTGTGAGCTCTACATCGGAGTGGGCAGCTTCGAGCTCGGGTATTGTAACTATTTTAGCATTATTCGATAACAATAGTCCCATGCATTCTAGGTGACCTTTTACGCCTGGAGCCTTACCAAGTAATCTTCCTCGGGTTACTCCAATGGCGTTATCCTTTGCTACAACTCTAGAAATGATTTCTCCAGCAGTGTCGGGAGCTTCGAAAATTATTTCGTTCCCCAGATCTATGTGAGATGATTTTGATGTTACGATGATTGATGAGAAATAAGCTTTAGCTTTTTCACCTACTAACCTGACTGTGGGGTATGATTGTAAGGATTTAACGGGAGTCATGTTGATATAATTAGAGACGAATTCTCCTCCCTTCTCTACGATTACTCCCGTTCGTGGTCTCACATACATGTTTTCTCCCCATCCATGTATCATGATATATGAGAGCTTAGCGTTTTCTCCCACATAGAATTCGCTGATTCCTGCATGTAAGGCTATAACTTCTCTCATTATAGCGCATCCTGTGACTACGTGAGCCTCGGAGTTAGGCTCTAGAATTATGATATTGTGAGGGGCTTGTAAGACATTGTTTGATGTTATTAACAAGCATGATTGGATCGGCTGTTTAATCTTATAACCTTCCTTAACAATTATTACATAGCCTCCTTTTCCATAAAGTTCTGCAAGGGCGGTGTAAATATCTTTATCTACTCGCAGAGCTCTCCAATAATATTCTAGGAACTCTCTTCCATACTCATCTAAAGCATCCTCGAGTGACAGAATCTCTATCCCAGGGATTTTTGAGTAGTATTCAAGAACAGCTGTGTCTACTTGGTAATAAGTGCCTGCTCTATTTCGACCAGTGACATCAATACCGACTTTCTCCAAGAGGTCTGAGTACTCCTCTAAACTAATTGATTTTTTCTCGCTGAGGAGTTTATTGAGCTTAATAATGGATAATAGGTCAATATCTGCCTGCGAAGCATGCTTATTTAGATAAGTTTTTGCTTTCTCTTTGTATTCCGCTCTTAGAGAATCAATCGACATAGCAAATTCCCTCACATTTTTCACATCGTGCGAAACCGTGTTCGAGAACATGATTAAGAACAATTGTTGGTGGGCCGTAGCAAGTGATTTTACCCCGTAACATAATGTAGGCAACATCAACGTGCACGTGCTTTGCAATTATCCCTGTGTGAGAAATAATAATAAGCGACCGGCCATTTTTCTGGAGTTCACTTCTTATGGCTTTCCCCAATATCCCTACACTTTCAACATCCACACCAGAATCTATTTCATCTAATATCACGAATGCGGGATTCTGAAGTAGTACTAGGAAGAGTTCGGCTCTCTTCATTTCCCCACCACTAAATCCGACGTTTAGATCTCGTTCGAGGAAATCTTCCAGACGCAATAACTCAGCGTATTTCTTAAGCTTCTCCAGAGGGTTCTCAATACCTCTCCTCCTCATAATTTCCAAGGCTAAATCACGTAGCTTTATACCTTTTAACTTTGGAGGTATTTGAAACGATATGGAGATACCCATTTTTACTCGTGTCTCCATCGGTAAGTTCGTTATATCTCGGTTATTGAACAATATTTTTCCAGAAAGAATCTTGTATCTCGGATTACCAATGATTACTTGAGCTAAAGTAGATTTTCCAGAACCGTTTGGCCCCATCAACAGAATGGTTTGACCATTATTGATTGTTAAATTGATCCCGCGAAGGATCTCTTTTGAATCAGTTCCGGCACGAAGGTTTACTAATTCTAACTTAGGCATTAAGAACATCTCCGCATATTCCTTTAATGCTCCAGAGCTGTTAAGTTAGTAAATAATGTTGAAAGAGTCAGGTTTTTTATTATATGATCCACGAATTATTCTTACATACATATCTAGGTGGTGAAGTTAGTGAGCATTGATATAAAATCCTTAACTATTAACGAACTCACGGGGTTTCTTGAAAAAATGAGTGAGAAAGATAAAGAAAGCGTCATCCAGCAGTATAGGGATTATCTTCTTGGAGAAGAATTTAAGACAAAACTAAAGTCGACGAATGGAGATGCATTATTAAGTCTTATCTTGGCATTGCCCGAAAAACTGTTCGTGGATTTTATATCTGCACACGAGGATGTGATAGCTGAGAAGCTCTCTGAGGTAAGTGCTGGATCGGTGGCAAAAATATTTGAGATGCTGCCTGTGCACTTACGGAAAGAGTTTAATAGGAGGTTCCGAACACACTTAGAGCAGCGAATTCGTAAAATGACACTTGATGAGATTCTAAAAATGATCTATAACGTTTCTCCTCCCAACAGAAGCAGTCTCTTAAGCCCGATTAAACCATACTTAATGAGCCTAGAGTTCTCAAAAATAATTTTAGATATTGAATTAGAAAAATTTGAAGAATTCCTATCAGTTCTGCCAGAAGATATAAGAACCTCCTTAATAAAAAGACACAAAGGAACGATTCTGAGCGAGGAATTTAAGGAGAAAATAAGAAATTCAAGCAATGAAGCAATTGTTAATGTCTTGAGGTGGTTCCCTGATAATATTTACAAAGAATTCATTGACAAATTCAAAGATGTATTAGAGGAAAAGGGATTAAAGCTGGCTTAGCAACTCATTGACCAAGGCTATAATAAGTTTCCCATCTGGTAAATCACTAACTATTTTTGCAAATTTTTTCAATTCTTCGGAAGCATTAGATGGGGCTATAGAGTATTTAGCAACTTTAAACATAGGGATATCATTATTGCCGTCACCTATAACGATTACCTCATCTACACTAGCATTTATGAGTTCAATCGCCTTCATGAGACCATATCCCTTATCTACATTCTCTGGTGTGATATGAACAGCGAAACCAGAATCAAATACATTAACTCTATTAATCCCGTAACGTTGTAGTGTGGCTAATATCTCCTCCTCGGTGATGTTTTTTGATCGCTCAGTTCTATAAAAGCCAAGATCTCCTACTCTACAATTATTATAAGGTATTTCCTCAAAACCCATTTGCAACATTATCTCTACAATCTTGTGACGGGTATCTGGAGGTATCTCCTTTACAAACACTGGTTTCCATGGATAACCAACAATAGCACCACTTTCAGCAATTATCGGGCTTTCAAAGCCGAGATACTTGGCAAGAGCGCTTACGGTAGCAAACATTCTACTGGAACATAAGATTATGTGTATGTTGGCTTTGTAGGCTTCTCTAAGGGCTTTCAACGCATCTAAATTAAGAATTCTTTTCTCATCAGTCAAAGTTCCATCAATATCCGTTACTAATGCTTTCACGGTTCTTATACCTAACTTTTTAATCAAGGACATTTTTCTTCCCTAGTAAGTAAGCTTTTTATTCTTGATTAGCATGAAGTATTGGCTACCTAACTTTACTCGTTAAAACTTATTAATGGTGTTTCGGGTATTTTTCACAGTAAGGAAGGAGGTTTCTCTTAAGAATACTTGGTGAACCTAATGAGTGAAATTATAGATAGAGATGAAATATTATCAGCATTAATAGGAGAGTCAGCGATAAGCGAAATGGCGGATAAGGTTCTAAAAGTACTTAAAGATCTTGTTTCTTCAAGTCAAAGAATAGCGGGCGCTTTAATAGCGACTCCAGAGGGTTTTCCAGTAGCTAGTTACCCACCCGAATTCTTTAGGGAGGAGGCAAAAATAGCTGCTGCTATAGCAGCTATATTTGCTACGTCGGAGAGAAACGCCTTAGACATGGCAGGAGAACATGTTGATTACGTCGCTATTAAGACAGTTAATAAATATATTCTTCTTCGGCTGATAGGGGAAGATCATATTTTAGCAGTCATTACGAATGAAGGTGCTAAATTAGGCATTTTAATGAGGGATTTAAATAGAGCTATCGAGAAGCTTAAAAGTATTTTATCTCGGAGGCCTCCTAGTTAGATAGGCTCGATAATTATCTTCCTTTTACCGTCTTCCTCTATCACACTTACAAGAACGCGATCTCCTAGTTCTAAGTACTTTAATTCCTCCTTGCCGATGTATACCGCTTTTCCCGCGCCTAGCTTAGAGACTTTTCTAACGTTAGATACTAACACTCCTCCTGCTCCTCCTCTCTGGATGATGTTTCTAGCGAATAATACAGCAAGCCTCGTTACGATTTTTAAATAAAAAAAGCGATCCACATTCCTTATCTTGCTTAACTTCTCGTATGCGTTCTCTAACACAGTTATTATCCTATCTAAAGTCTCTCTAGAGACTCGTTGAGAAGTGCCAATGAGAGAAGGGGGGAACGGTAAGTCGTTTTTCAGCATTTTAAGAGTTGATAGAATTCGGGCAATAATTTCTGGATTCGATACCATCTCTATGACATCGTTAACTCTCTCTATTCGCCAAAGACCCGTTGAATCAAGTAGTTGTTTGATTTCCTCAATTATCTCAGACAAGTTCACTGGAACTAGAGATCCATTCTCATGTGGCTCAAAAGCATACACTTCGGATTGATCTATATATGAGAGAAGAGGAAGATCTAAATTATCAAGTCCTAGTGTGGATCTGAACCATTTATCATCTCGCGGAAGGACAACAACTAATTCTGCTCTCCATCCCGTTCGTATCGGCTCTAGGAAATCAGGAGACAAAATACTAACTTCTTCGTTCAGTATTTTTAGTCTCATTTCACCCAACGTCCGCCATGTTAAATGTGGAAGCTTTTCGGTAGCTACTTCGTAAATTCTTTTGATAATGTTTAAGCAGTCTTTTAGTACCGCATCATCTTCTTTATAGCGAGAGATCTTAAGACAAAGTGATCTATCCTGTAAGAAGAGTTCTGCATTATGAGAATTCGATGGTAAGTATTCTTTCAACAAATGAAATAGATCCTCAGTGATTTCTGGTAAAATGTTATCCACAATAATACAGTTCTCCTCGAACCTAAAAGTTAAGTTAAATCTCTTTGTTGGGGGGCCCAGGGATACTATAATCTTATTTTCCTCTTTTATCGGCTCTTGTCCAAAGAAATACTTGAATTCTGTTAAGATTTTGTCAAACATTTTTACCAACATAGATCTAATTCATTGTTAAGAAAATGTCTAATTGACATTTCGCTTAGTATCTGATTACCAACTATATTACTGATTGTGAAAATGGTAAATATTAAATTTCGTATTATCTTTATAATTTTGCAAAACATAGATAGTAGTGTGAAACTAAACTAAGTTAAATAAATCTGTTTAACTAAGATAGGAGGACTTTCTCTTGAGTCTTCAAAGGAAGCTCAGAGGGTTCTTTAAGAAGCAACTATTGACAAAGAAAAACGAGATTCTCCGAGATATTAAATCATTTGGCAGAACAAGAGACTTCCTATGGAGATCATTCTTCATTATAGCTGATGAGGCCATATCTGAAGGTTATGATATAACTTCGGAACTATTAGACTTAGCAGCGGCATCTCTTATGCTTTATAAAAAGAGAGAGAAAATATATGCTCTAAGGGAACTGGCTTATCGCTTGGTTAAGTTGCAACAATTTTCGAACGCTCTTTCTCTATTCAAAATAGCGTTGCGTGAAAGTAATAAAATACCAAACACTTATAAGCGGTTGTTAAACAAGGCAATGATCTTGAATTACATATTTAGTTCTGGATTTGATGAGTTAGGAGAAATGGTCTTGGAAAGAGCTATCAGAGATGCTTTTTATCTCCCACCAACAAAAGCTGCTAGGGTCCTTGTTTTCTTGGGGAAGGCTCTCGCTAAGTGTGATGTAGGTCGAGCGGATTCTATAATCTTGTCAGGAATGGATTTTATAAATAAATGCAAGTCAAGTCTCTGTAAAGTAAAGATTTTGGCTAGCATTGCTATGGGTTATATCAATATAAGTAGGGATCCAGAAAACGTCAGAATGGCTAAAAAATGGTTAAAAGAAGCTTTTGAAATAATTGATGAAATGCCTCCGCGAGATAGTCTCAATGCTCTCGCATCAATACTAGGAGAGATATACGAGGTTGATTTCCAAAAAGCTAAACAGATAATGGATTTCATTCTCAGTAATGTTGATTTGAACGAGGAAGGTCTTAACATAGTTTTTAAAGCGGTTAAGAGCTTAATCTTAGCGGGAGATAGTGATATCTCGTATATTGCCCTAAGTTGGCTGGAAGATAAAATTATGCGGACTAAAATGAAAGGCATTATACGTATGTTTTATCTATCAAAAACCGTGAAGTACTTCGGAATTATCGATGGTTATCGAGCGCAATTCATTGGAAAGATGTTAGCTGGATCAATAAAGAGGGTATTAGAGAACAGAAACAACATAGTTTATATTCCTAGAGAATTAGTTTTAAGCATTGTTAATCTCTCAGCAGCTGACGTCTCTCTGGCTTTTGATTTGTACAAATCTATGCTCGACAGAATTAGGGAAAATCATAAAGAAACTCTAAGCTTCTTAATGGCATATTCTAAACCTCTATTTGAGGCTTTCCCAAAACCATATATTAGGATGGTACGAAAAGGTGTTAGAAGTATATTGGATATGAGCGATGAAAAAGTAATAGAAACGCTCCCAACGATTCTAAACGCTATACCTTCTTCATCATTGAGCATTCTTGATAAACTAATTAACAAAGCGCTAAGATCTATAGAGAGATTAGAGAATAAAGACTCTATAATTGTTTTAGCAGAGATTGCGGCAGCGATAAGTTACAAGACGCCATGGTGGTCTCAAGAACTCTTAGACTACGCTTTAGAGAACCTAGAGAAACTACCATTAAACGAGCGACCTTATGTTCTTATTGAAGCGAGCAAAAGGGTCTACCCATACTCTCCCAAAATAGCTAGAGAGTTACTAAGACTTGTTGTTCAAATAGTTCAAGAAAGCAACTTAAAAGATGCAGAAAAGGTTTTATTAGAGATTTCTAGACAGACAAGAATTCTATTTAAAGACCAAGCATGGGCTAGACAGATAGAGGTTCTGGCTAAGGAAATTAGAAGAAGTAGTGAACGCAAGAAAAAATTATGAAGTTGCTGGAGGCCGCCATCTCTCTAAGTACTCCTCTAGAACACCCTCTTTCTTCAACCATAGACCATACTTTACCAGAGCCTTCAGAGCAACTATACCTCTCTCAGGAGTAGGATATGCAGGAATGCCATGAGAATCGAATCTATCGCGAACCCAATTAGCCATGTCAGCCCCACCGATATCTACAGCAACTACAGGTTTCTTATATTTCTTAACGATCTTAGCAATCTCGTCTACGAAACTAGATGTCAACAATGGGACGTGGTGCAGACCTATTATGAGGACAGCGTGAATATTGTCATCTTCCATAACAGCTTCCACTGCGGCGGTGTACGATTCATTAAATGCACTCCCGCTAAGATCAATTGGGTTAGAGAACGTTGCAACAGATGGAATCTTATCCTCTTCTTGCGCCTTTTTCAGTTTTTCTAAGAGTTTTTCTGGCGTAGGGATTACATTAAGACGCACCTTTTCAGCTTTATCCGCTGCTAAGATGCCAGCACCGCCCCCATTAGTAACAATTGCTATGTTTTCTCCCTGAGCAGGAGGTTGGAAAGCAAGCGCCTTTGTAACGTCTAGGAACTCTACTAAGTCATCAGCTACAATAGCCCCCATAGTCTCAAACGCTACTTGGTATATTCTCACATTACCAGCGAGCGAAGCAGTATGACTCATAGCAGCTCTCGCTCCTGCTCTCGTACGACCACCCTTGAGCACTACAATAGGTTTGTGTTTTGAGAATTCTTTTCCAATTTTTACGAAGGGCCTTCCGTCTCCTTTGATTCCTTCTATATAAATCATTACGACTCGTACGCTATCGTCTTTTAGAGCATATAGGAGCATATCTACTTCGTCAACGTCAACTTTATTGCCATAGCTTATGAATTTACTTATGCCAATACCCTCTCCGTACATGTAATCAAGTACAGAAACACCAAGAGCTCCGCTCTGGGAAATAAACATTATATAGCCCTTCTTAGGCCTCGGAGTGGCTAGTATTTCTTCACCATTTAGCGGCTTATTATAGGGAAGAAACATCGTATCAACGCCACTGTATGCGTCGAAAACTCCCAAACCATTGGGCCCAATAATTCTTATCCCGTAATTCTTAGCGATATCTACTACGCGTTTTTCAAGCTCTACGTTTCCTATCTCAGAGAAACCAGCACTTATAATGCTGGCAACTTTCACATTCTTCTTACCACATTCTTCTAAAGCACTCGGCACATACTTAGCAGGAATAACTATGACGGCATGATCCACATCATCTGGAACCTCTAGAATAGAACGATAGAGGAGTTGCCCAAATAACTCTCCGCCTTTAATATTTACCCCGTACACATTAGCTTTTAACCAACCCTTCGCTTTATTTTCAAGTAAGTTCTTGAAAATTACCCATCCAGGAGAATTAACATCTCTAGACGCGCCTATAACTGCTATTGATCTCGGCTCAAAGAAAGGCTCGAGTTGTTGCCGAACTATGCTGGAATATTGATCCAGTACTTCGGGGGTTATCTCCTTATAAAGAAGTCCCTCTTTATAATTCATCATGCAACACCTTAACTATTCTTACTCCATTTTTAATCAAGATAGACTGAGTCATTTAATCTTAGCCATATATTAAGGTGTAGCGTATGGTTATGTTCTATGATTTATTCATAAGTAAGGAGTTTTATGATCCAGAATCAGACGCTGGTAGGTATCGAATGGAGTTTCTCATTGACGCGTTGAAGGAGCACAGGAGGCTTTTCGGGTCTAAAGCTCTGGATATAGGATGCGGTGCAGGTACATCGAGTTTTGCTCTAGAGAAGCTAGGACTCGACGTTACTGGAATAGATATCGAGGAAAGCTTCGTATTAAGAGCTCGGGAGATAGCGGCTAAGAAGGGATATAAGGCAAGGTTCTTCGTAATGGATGCAAAATCAATAACCATTAATGAAGAATTCGATAGTATCTTCATGCTGGGGGATTTAATTTTCCATCTTAGTGTTAGCGATTTCATAGAAATAGTAGAGAGACTGAAAGGGCTATTGAAGAGTAATGGGGTACTAGTTATAGAGTACTCAGATTTCATAGAGAGTTTATTTCGAAAAGAAGAGCTAGTCCCCCTCCCTACAGAATTAAAAAGACGCACAATCCTCTCCTATGATCCAGAAAATGGAAGATTACGCATCATAATTATCACGAAGGAATTGGAAGAAGATAAGTATGAAGCAGAGGAAATCGGAGTATATATATGGGCCCCCTGGATATTAGAACAAACTCTTTCGCTGTTAGGTTTCGAGAAACTCTTACGGGAACGTTTTTGCAATAAAATATACCTCGACATCTACACCAAGAGAAAATTTGCAAAAGGAATTTCAACGCACTAAAAGTTCCTATTACTACGGTATGACAATAAGTTTTTATCTATAACAATGTGTCTCCAAAATACTAGATACCTCTCCTCCTTGAGTAAATATTCATGACTACATATTAGGCTATGATGGGTTCGCAAAAAGCAAAACATAGATGTGTGCAAAAGATCTTTAATACTTGGGGGGTACTATTGCTAACAACGTATCTAGAAATTATTCAGAAAAAAGATCCTAGGACACTAGCTTATGCTCTCTTCTCCATAATAGTGGAGAAGGAACATTTAGTAATAATCGTTGAGGATGAAAACGAGAGACAGATGTATGAAGATATAATAGGAGAAATTGTGGAAACGTTTGAGATGCGTAAGCCACCTTCTTCTGATTTTAAGTTAGCACCATACGAAATTGTAACTAAGAGAGAATACTATCTCAATTGGAGAAAATTTGCTGGTAAGCGATTAATCTTTACAGATGAGGATAAAAACTTAATCTGCCCGGGAATAGATCATCTTGAGAAAATAGTGAGAGAGTTATTTGGTGGAAGAGCAAGGGATCCAATTACAAAAATGGCTACTAGGCTTAGCGATGTATTAACTGGTTTAGAGGTGGCTAGGAGCTATTTCCTAGATTATAAAAAGGGAAAATTGAGCGAAAAAGAATTATTATCAATACTACGTAGTAGATTTCTTAAACAAGAAGATTTAGATCTGGCTTATGCGCTTTTAAAAACACTCTACGATCCGTGATACTTTTTTTTATGATTGTTTACAATATTCATTTAATTGGTGAATAGTATTGGCAAATAATAGCGTTGAGCTACTAAGATCAATGTATGAAGAAAAATTTATGAGAGTGTACGAGGTTTCTAGATGGGCCACTCAGAAAGAATTGAATGAGCGCATAAACCTAATCGCATCTCTATACAAAGGGGCAAGGAGAGAAGCTGTTAAAGCAATACTGAAGTATATTGATGGAGAAAAGAACGTATGGGAAATAGCACTAAGAATGAGAGAAGACGGTTATGTGGTATCTCCAGAAGACGTTATAGAGATTCTAGATAAGTGCCGTAAGGAAGGAATAATCAGAGTCAAAACCGTAGCGAAGATAGAATTGCCGAGAACGGAGGTATATGCACAAGCAGCTATTTCCGAAGCAGAACAGGTTGTGGAACAATTGAAACCAAAGGAAGCGATCTCAGAGGAAGCGGTGTCACTAAAACGCGAGTTAGAATCCATTATCTCGGCTATTGAACCTACTAAGCCGCAAGAAGCTCTTCCCGAGGAAATGACGGCAGTGCTTACTACTAGAATTATTGAGGATACTATTAAACTGCGGGCAAGTGGAATAATTAATTCACTATTTAATATTGATAAGTGGATAAATGCTATTTTGATAGCTACTAAGGAAGGCGATCCTGTAGTTCTATTCTCTCCAAAACCTATGGAGATTAATCAGGCCAGTGTTGCTGCTGCGGCTTCAGTAGTTCTTGCTACGAGTTCTAAGTACATAGAAGGTTTTGGTAAAAAACCAATCAGGCGAATTCTTATCCTAGCAGAGAAGGGTATAATGGTCATCAAATCATTGACTAGCGAGTATTTATTGGTCGGAATGATAAGTAGAAAAGCCAAGCTAGGAATTGCTCTTAGAGATCTAGAATGGATATCTAATGAGATCTCGAGATTATTGGAAGCTGAAATCGCATAAAATAACCTCATATTAATGCGCGTTGTCATGATCATAAAAAAGAAATTTATGATGAGCTTCTCGTCAGCTTTGTATTCTTACTTAAGCCGGTAACTACTACGTTCTCTGTTATCTTGTGATGCAATAGTTTGAAGAACTATGCATTATTTTTTAGCTCAGCGTCGTTCGTCTCTATTGCTAATTGGTATTCTTTGCTATGTTTTTTGAGTTCTTTAAGCACTTCCTTATTCTCTTTGATTAATTTGTTTACAATGGATAAATAGCGTGCTACTCTAATGCTTTCTGGGACTATTTCGACAAGTTCCTTACCATCGACAACAACGTAATGTTTTCTCTTCACCTTCATCCCCAGAATATAGGCTGCTTCGTTCACAGCGGCTTGTAGTGTAAAGCAGTGCGGGGATCCATCAATGGTAACTACTGTTATGCTTTTAGGTGTGGAAGATCTTATCATTGAAGCTATTTTTCCATAAGTTTCAGGATTCTCCTGCTCTGGACAGTGTTCTAGAACAACTTTTCCCTCTGTAACTTTCTTGTATATTTTGGGGTTTACGTATTTTAAGCATCTACTAACAATGACGATATCTGCGTTCTTTAGTATTGGAGCCTTGACCCATAAAGCCATAAGATCAGGCATCATCATTACCTCTAACATAGCGATCTAGAAGAAGATAAACGCATAGATCTCCACACATAGTACATGCAGAAGTTCTAACACCGAACTGATCACGGATAGTCGAAGCTTTTTCTTTATCAGGAACGATACTTAGCATAGTGTTCCAATCTAGCTTTGCACGGGCAATGGACATCTTAAGATCCTTCTTTTTAGCCTTTTCTCCTAGTTTAACAATATCTCCCGCATGAGCAGCTATTTTAGCGGCGATTAAACCTTCTTTCACTTGTTCCTCATTTGGTAGTGAGAGATGTTCTGCTGGAGTCAAATAACAGATCAAATCAGCGCCTTCGGCCGCTGCGATCGCAGCTCCTATTGCTGCAGCTATATGATCATAGCCAGCAGCTATATCGGTGACTAATGGTCCAAGGACATAGTAAGGTGCACCATGGCAGAGAGCCTTTTCAAGTCTTACATTCGCGGCTACTTCGTTTAATGGTACATGCCCAGGTCCTTCAACCATTACTTGTACTCCGTATTCCCAAGCCTTCTTCACTAATCTTGAAACTACTAGCATCTCAGCCATTTGGAAATAATCATGAGAATCAGCTATAGCTCCTGGTCTTAAAGCGTCACCTAAGCTAATTATGGCATCGTACTCCTTGAACATCTCTAACAAGTATTCATAATTCTTGTAGAATGGGTTTTCTTCCTGATTATAAATCATCCAAGCGGCTAATATTGTTCCTCCCCGACTAACTATGCCTGCTACTCTGTTGATTTTCTTAAGTTTCTCAGCGTGTTCTCGTAGAATTCCGGCATGAATAGTCATGAAATCAACGCCATCTTTTAAATGCTTCTCCACAGTATTAAAAACATCATCTTCCATCATATATATGCCGGCTTTTCGCTTTTTCGCAACATCGATAAATGCTTGATATATGGGTACGGTGCCGAAAGGAACAGTAGCAACCTCTAATAATTTTCTTCTTATAAGGTCTAGGTCACCCCCAGTACTGAGATCCATGATAGTATCCGTTCCGTATTTAATAGCCACTTTTGCTTTTCTGATCTCCATGTCTAAGTCAACAACAAGTGAAGACGTGCCTATATTCACATTAACCTTTGTTGATAATCCCTCACCAATACCAACGATCTTTATTTCCTGACGATCCTTTCTCCTTAAGTTTCCTGGAATAATTATTCTACCTTCAGCAACTCTTCTCCTTATAACCTCTACCGGAACATCCTCTATTTTAGCGACAATCTTCATCTCCTCAGTGATTTTCCCAAGCCTAGCTTCTTCCATTAGTGTCATTGAAATCCCCCAGATGAATTGGAATAAAACGCCATTACTTTCCTATTAAAAAATTCTCGCTCTACCATCTTATATACAGATTAAATATATAACTTTGTTATAGGAAGGGCAAGAGAAGAATTAAAAGATTCGGTTAAATGAGGAAAAATATGGCCCCCCGGAGCCAGCACCGACTCATCCCTTTTTGGTCGTCGGGCACGGCTAGGGGGGCCATATTTTTCTGGTAACAATAATAAAGCTGTATTAAGTATCATTTTTATGGAATATTTGAGGTAAAAAATTAGTGATAGATACTGTAAATGAGTTTTTCATGATGTGATGAGTGCGGGCGTATCTGAGTAAAGATGATGAGGGACCCTAGTCTCTGATTTTTTTATTCGCGTGAGAATTTGAAGGGAATAATTTTTCCTGCCTCGCTTGACTGGACAATACATGTGTGATGATATACTTTTATTCCAGCGGCTTCTGCTTCTTTAATTGCTTTTTCTGATTCACTACCGGGTTGCATCCAGATAGCCTTTACTCCCAGTTCTTTAGCTTCTTTAACGATTTTTTCGGTTAGGGTTGGAGGAACGACCGTGACTACTAGATCTGGTTTTTCTGGTAAATCTTTTAGTGAGGGGTAGGCCTTTTCTCCAGCAATTTCTGTGGCATTTGGATTTATTGGATATACTTTTGTGTCTGGATACTTTTCTTTAAGGGTCACGAATACCTTGTATCCCCACTTTTCTGGATTACGGGAAGCACCGACTACAGCGATAACTTTTACTCCTGGAAGAAAGGGTATTGGCATCCTTATCATCCTACATTTTATTCCTTATAGGCGATTGCATTCATCTCTATAAGTACTCCCTTTGGAAGATTAGATACTTCAACAGTGGTTCGCGTTGGGGGATTTTCTGGGAAGTATTCTGCATACACTTCATTAAATTCGCTAAATAGCTTAAGATCTTTTAGAAAGACGGTAACAGATACAACATCTTTTAATGAATATCCAGCAGCTTCTAAGATAGCTTTAATATTATCAAGGACTCTACGAGTCTGAGCCCTGATATCTCCCTTAATAACCTCGTTTGTAGACGGGTCTATAGGGATTTGACCAGATATGAAAAGGAAGGGACCAGCTTTAATCGCCTGACTATATGGCCCTACAGGTCGGGGAGCTTTATCGGTAGATATAATCTCTACCATCTCTATTCACCCAATTAAAGCTATTCAGAAGATATTATAGTAATATCTACTTCAAGTTATAATGAAGATGCATAGGTATCGAAAGTACGTTTCATTTAATGATGAATTAACTAATACACTGTAATGCCTAGGTTCCTTAAAAACATCGGATATTTAGGATTTTGTATGAATTATCTGTGGTAATAATATTTTAAGGAATAATTTTAATTGTAAATAAGGTGTTTCATTCTTTGCGAATCCTTAAGGGGATTATTTATGAGTTTCCCTACAGATATCCAACAGTTGTTAGAGAACCTACGAAGAGAGATACCAGCGATGATTAGGAATGATGCGGGTTTCCGTAAGGAATTAGTTGAGGCTCTCAAAGGGGAAGTTCTCACTAGAGAAGATTTCGTAAGCTTAGTAAACATTGTTACTAAGCTAAAGAATGATATTCGGATAAAGATCACGGAGATCGAGAATATATTGGGGGACTTGGAACGTCGTCTCGGGGAAACTCATATCCAGACACTTGACAATAGTAAACAAATAGAGGAACTTTTACGCACCATCAAAGGCATGGAAAAGAAACTTGAAAAGTTAGTAAAGGATGTAGAAGCACTTGGTGAGAGAAAATTACCAATAACGGATGAGGCTTATCGTGAAATAGCTCTTAAACTGCTCTCAGAGCGATTTGGAACACGGATAAGGAAATGGGAAACATTTGATAGTGAAGGATTCGTACTGGGTCATCCCTCTACAGTTTCTGCTGATCTCATGATAAAAGATAATAAGCATGTAATTATCCTCATAAGATCCGTTGTAAGAGAAAGTGATGTGGGAATGCTTTATAGACTAGGGAAACTCTATGAGAAGAAACTTAACATAAGGCCTGAGCTAATGATTGTGTGTAGCTATATTAGCGACAAAGCTAAAAAATCAGCTGAAGAGATAGGTATGAAGCTCCTTATAGAGAAAATTTAAAAATGATCACCAATTTTTTCTACATTATCCACTCTCTCATCAAATAACGCCTGTTTCTTTTGCCAATTGTTTAGCGAGATAAGGCGTTAATGGCTTATGATGAAGAATCGTATATCTATCCGGCCTTATGCTTGGAGCTCTTATTAAAGCCTCAATAATCTCTGCTTGTGTTAAGCCCAGAGATGAGGCCTTCAGTTTAAGCCCTAATGTTAGTAAGTAGTCTCTAATTTCTGTCCATCTATCATCTCCTCTATAGTATAGCATCATCACTGTTCCAAGAGCACATTGCTCCCCGTGAAGTGCTGGTTGTTTAGCAAGCCCATCTAATGCATGAGAAAACAGGTGTTCAGCTCCGCTTCCAGGCCTACTAGACCCCGCAATACCCATTGCTATTCCACTACTTATCAGAGCTTCTATAAGCGTTCTAACAGCTTTCACCCGGTCCTCTAAAAGGTCGTTGATATTTTTTATCAAATGCATGGCGCTCATAACTGCTAGATTTGCCGCGTATTCTCCATAATATTCACCCACTACATCACGAGCGAGTTTCCAGTCTTCAACAGCATTGATGTTGGCAATAACATCTCCCACGCCAGCTCTAAAGAATCTCGTAGGCTCATTCGCGATAATTTCCGTATCTGCAATTACAGCGATAGGTGTTGCGGCTATTAATGAGTATTTACCCTTCCTCTCTATTAATGAGGCAAAAGGAGATGCTATCCCATCATGCGATGAAGTTGTTGGTACACTTATGAAAAGCGAGTTTGTCTTCTTTGCAATGACTTTTCCTACATCAAGATTTTTTCCTCCGCCAACTCCTATCACAACATCGAATCCCCCATTCTCGTAATAGAACGATACAGCAGGCTCCACCGCACTCATGGATGGTATCTTTACATAGTGGACAAAAGTTTTGACTCCTTGTTCCTTTAGAAGTCTAAATACTAGATTACCAGCGATATTCCATGTGGTGGTTCCTGTGACCATTAAGACGCGATCTATACCTAATTTCTCCACGACGTCTGGAACCTTTTCTATAGCTCCTTCCCCGACAACTACTATAGAAGGTATCTTGATGATGTGCAATCTACCATCTTGTCCTATGGGAAACCCATTGATGAATTTACTTATTGCCATATGAATCCAAACTAGTCTGCTAAATGGACAAAGCTACAAAAGATCCGATACCTACATAAAACGCCGTTATAATTAAGGATACCGAACATCGCAATTATACCATCTATGAAAAATCAACATCTTAATTACTATTAAATTTTTATCCCAAAAATTAGGAGACGTTTATAGCTATGTAAAGGTATCCACTAGAAGAAATATTTTTTCCTATTCACCAAACCTCATCCAAAATAATAAATCATACAGCTTAACTCCCCCCAATGACTATTACGAGGGTTTCAAATGAAGATAGTATTTATCGGCGATGCTGGGGTGGGGAAAACATCTATTATCAGAAAATATCTTGGCATGGAACTCTCTGAGAATTCAACACTTGGTGTCGAAGTCTTCAAAATCCCTCAGAAAAGTAACCTGATCATATGGGATCTAAGCGGTCAACCAAAATTTAGTTCATATATCCCCCAATACCTAATCGGGGCAAGAGTTATCGTTTTAGTATTCGATATATCGAATAAAGCCTCTTTAGAAAGTCTGCAGAAATGGTCGAATCTGCTTCAACAATACGTAAAGAATACCTCACATGTAGTTGTCGTAGGTAATAAGAAAGACCTTGGAGAACAAGTCTCTGAAGAAGAAGTTCGAGAGGCACTAGAAAAAGCCGGATTGCCCGTAAAAGAATTCATAAAGACATCTGCCCTAACTGGAGAAAACATTAATCTTTTGTTCGAGAAAATAATTCAATTACTTACTCAATAACCTTAGTCCCACCCTCCAGTGTCCGGATATAAACATTCTTCAATGTACTTTGTTTTTTAACCTTCTTGGCAATGGTTATGAGGTCTCTCTCTAATACTCTCTTAGCTTGTCTATATGTAGCATCACGTATAGTATCGCTAGGATTAAACTGCTGTATCACATAATAGCAATAATCACCACAACCCAAATCCTTTAATTCTTGAGCAATCTGCACCAAATCGTCAATACTTAATAGGGAAGGAACAAAGGTAGTTCTCAGCTCTACAAAATCTATTTTCTCAAGAGAAATTATTATACTTTCTCTAACTTTATCAGGAACGTCTCCAGCAACTTCAAAGCCAATCACTCTAGCATATAGGCTAGGATTATAAAGAGGGGCTTTTACATCAATAGCGATATGATCCAGTAAACCCTTCGTTGCTAGCTCTCTAATCACTTCTGGGTGAGAACCATTCGTATTTAATGAATTCTTAAGAATATCCTTTTCCCTAACACATGCGTAGAGAGCCTTTAATGCAGAACTTTGCAAAGTAGGCTCTCCGCCAGTCACGTGAAGAAAATCAACTAAAATTGCGGATTCCTCAATGATTTCAATAAGTTCTCCAACGCTAACCTCTTTATTTTCAACTCCACTAACAACAGGCCAGTTTTGGCACCATGGGCATTTAAAATTACAAAAGCTGAACCAGACCGTAAATGAAGGATAACCTAAGACATCTACTAATGAATAATCTTTCCAGCCCGCAATATTCATGACCGTATTCTTATCGCAATTCATTTCTTAATGCACCATAGAAAGTGAAAAAGAAAGGCATCATCCGATCAGCCCCGGAGGTCTCTATCATCCCCATAAGGGTCTAAATCCACCCCCCGATCAAAGCTGAGTGTGCTTAGTATATCGATACAATATACCATAACAGTGAAGAGAATTTATTATTATTTTGTTTTTCATTTTACCTATTAGAGATCATTCATTTTTTTTCTTTCCTCATCGAATCAGCGTCCCTAGGTTTCATCACCAGTTAAGAATAAAACACCCAGAGGAGCGACAAGCGATTCATCTAAAAATGGTACAGATATCTATTATTCATAATATCTTCTATATTTTAGGGAAGAACTTGAATTGAAAACTAAAGACCTGGGATAACACATACTAATTCACTATTGCCCTATCTTTTTAATGCTAGATCGAGGGAAAATTTTATGGAGCGACAGTATTGGACAGTACTAGCAATAGCCTTTTTAATTCTGATAGTGTCTTATTACTTGGGTCCTTCTGTTCTATTGATATCCTTTAGTCTCGGATTAGTCATAGTAATTACTAGATTTTTAGCTGGATTCGGCTTTGTCATATCCTACGCTACTTTTTGCACGTACCTACTAAAATATCTCTCCCCGTTTTTTCAAGCGTAAAAAGAGAGAATCCGCTCTTTTGAAAAAACTTCTGGATATTTTAGGGATCATAGTATGGCTAGTGATTATCGCAACATCAGTACATGTAATACTTTTTAGCAAACCCATTGGCGGCTTATCAACTATCATCGGCGTAGCATTAACGTTAATCACTATTTACCTACTCCCAATATGGAAACCCGAGGAGACGCCACAGACTATGACATTAAGAAAAGAACTCCGCGAACTCTTAGGCAATTTAGCCATGAAGATAAAGCGTGGATATTATAAGTACTTTACTGGAGACTATTTGAAAGCATATAGTCTAGAATACCTAACCTATCGCGCACGGCTAGACTATTATAGAACAAAACTGGCTCTCTATTTAGCTCCTCTTTTAGCTCTCTCATTGATTAGCATACCAGCGGCTTTAATACTCTTCATATTACCGTTCCTGAAGATAATTCAGAAAGAAGAACTAGGCTTAATAGATAGGGCTTTCCTCACAATAGCCTATGCTAGTCTTATAGCATATCTTGCTTATATACCATTCTCACCTAAGGCTGCTCCATTATTTAACTCACTAGTTTTGAATATTCCATACTTATTAGGAGGTACAATGGGATTGATATTATATCTCCTCGTTATTATGTGAAGAATTCATCTAATCGTATCTGCTTGATTTCAAACAATTTTTCATCTCTTTTAATCTCCTCTAAAATCGTTTTTATCAGTTCAAAATCCTTTTCAAGTATTCCTCGAAGCCTAGGATTGTAAAGAGCTGCTGCGGGATGATATGTAGGAATTATTATTACTTTAGTATCATTTAGTTTTCCTCTAAACACTTTTCCTCTCACTTGCGAAACCCCACTCACATTAATTCCTAGCTTTTTGAGAAAATATATAGTGCTGTGCCTGCCTAATGTAACTATAATTTTAGGCTTTATTATTCTAACCTGTTCATCGAGATACGGAGAACAAACCTCTATCTCCTCTTGTTTAGGATCGCGATTATTAGGGGGTCTGCATTTAACAACATTGGTGATAAATACCTGTCTTCTTTCAAGTCCTAATTTATCCATAATCAAACTAGTTAATAACTTACCAGCAACACCTACGAAAGGCCTTCCTTGCAGATCCTCATTAAATCCTGGAGCCTCTCCCACAAACATTATTTCAGCATCAGGATTTCCTTCTCCCGGTACAGCGTTTTTTCGATTTTTCCACAAATCACATTTTTTGCACTTCCTAATCTCTTCTGCTATCTTGTTTAAAGCCTCTTTTTTATCCATTGCCCCACCTCTTAACTCACTAACACTTTCACCTATAAAGCAAGGATTTATTATTAGTGCCGTTTTCTTAAACACTTTCAGCTTCTCAGATTATTAATCATAAAATTTTCAGCGATTAAACTTCTACCCTTATGACATCAGTGCAATTAAGGAATATTACTCCCCGATCGGTACTTAGTGCTAATCTGCCTTCTTTATCAAGACCCTCACAGGTTCCGTTGAGAATACCAGAAGCTGTTTCTACGATGATTCTTCTCTTAATTAAGTCGGAGTATCTGCTAAAGAAATCTATTAATATTTGGGGTTCTTTGAGATAGAACTCATACAGCTTCTCTAAGTTTCCTAGTAATCTAATTCCGAATTCTGACTCACTTACACTACGTTCCAAAATGTCTCTCATACTCGTTACTCTGCTACTATAAGGGGTACTTTTAAAGGAGTTATTTAAGTTTATGAAAATCCTTGCTGTAATTGATCTCTCAGAAAAAGCTGGTACATCAATTCGAGAAATCTTCTTATCATTAACTAGCAAGTGCCAAGGCCAGAGATACCTAGAATGAATCCCATAAAGATAAAGAGTATTCATTACAGCAAAGGCTGTTCCCATTATGACATAATTTAGGGGTACTCTTTCCGGTAATGTGTAAAAGAAATAAAATATGGTTGCTGTTTTGAAGAATGGCTCCTTTCTAGGACAATGACGGGGAGATACTCTACTAGCGGCACATAAAATCTTATAACCAATACTTTTAGACAACCTTTTTATGAAACGTAAAATGCGATCGGCTCTGTCGAAATAGAATATTAAGTCATAATTCCGCATAAAGACCCAGAAATAATTCTTGAGTTGTGAGTAATAAAATGTAGGCTTTTGAAATTTTTTAAATTTTTTGAATGTATTTTTCAGTATATTAAGCCTATTACTTTAGAATCCTCTAGGAAACTGACTCATTATTTACGGGTTTTTAGTTCGAAATCTCCATCGCTGATAGTTTTTCCATAATCTCTTTAAGCAACGGAGACACTATGTTTTCCAATTGAATACCTTCTTCGTCAGCCTTTTTAACGCGTTCTTCTACAATTTCTCTTACGTCTTTATCTATTACGGCGAAGATAAAGATAAACTGCTTCATTAGCGGGATAACAATGCTTTCCCGTATCCTATCCCTTTCCTCAAGTACTTCAGGATTCCTCTCTGCCGCCATAATGAATCTTCCTAGAAACACTATGGTTGATCTTACAGCTTCCACCATAGGCAATTTATTCAATGCTTTTATTAATCTCTTCCCGTCTTCAGTATCAATGAACTCCTCAGTCAAGAGCTTCGTATCGTTTATTGCCTCGGCTAAAATTATCTCATACTTGTCTTTATTAGATATAAATTCATTCCACAACTTTCTCTGAACCCTCACTTTGTAGAACTTCATGAAAAACCATACCAGCAATACGCCGAACAAAATAATATAAAAGGAGATATCTGTAAAAGTCTGAATTCTAGACACCTTTATCAATAGCAAAATAAGGAACATAGGTCTTAGCCAATTTTAAATTTTGGTTTTGAAGAATAGTAGAAATTGTCAATATATCGGGGGCCGCCTCTATGAAATCGATAACTATAGAGGTACTGAGGGGTGATATTACAGAGGTTGATTGCGACGCTATAGTTAATCCAGCCAATTCCTTAATGATAATGGGTGGTGGAGTAGCGGGAGCTATTAAAAGAAAAGGAGGAGCCGAGATCGAGGAAGAGGCAAGGTCTATGGCACCAGTACCCATTGGCGAAGCCATTATTACGAAAGCTGGAAAATTGAAAAGTGGGTACGTTATACATTCCCCGACTATGGAGCGGCCAGCTATGAAAACAACTTATGAAAAAGTTGTGAAAGCCGTTATAGCTGCGCTAAGAAAAGCTGACGAGGCAGGATTAAGATCTATTGCTTTCCCCGGAATGGGGACTGGCGTTGGGGGTCTGAGCGCAAAGGAGGGTGCTGATGCGTTAAAGGAGGGAATATTAAAGTTTCTGGAAGAAAAAAAGAGTACATCTATTGAGAAGATAATCCTTGTAGCTTTTACACCTGATCTTTATGAAGAGTTTAAGCGCATCAAGAATGAAATCTCTCAGATTTATTCATGATGCAGGAAGAATCTTTATTTCACTTCCTTTTCCAGCAGGTATAACCCATCTCCTCTTATCATTTACAAATTTTTTAAGAAGTTTTGGTCTCTCACAATGTATTGGGATGACGACTTCAGGATCTATTTCTTCTATCAATTTCTTAATATCTAGAGCGTTAGCGTGCCCAGAACTATGGATATGATACATTGCTACACCGAATTCCTCAAGCCAATTCATTAGCTTCTCAAAACTAATTTCTCTTTCCTCATCTACTGGTTCACTCGAGCTTAATATATAGATACTCCCTCCATGAGGCTTAAGATCCTTTATATCCTTTAAACCACCAACAAAAACAGTGTAGATAAATTCTTCCGGGTGTTTCCTAATATCTCCTAAACGCACTTTTCTATCGTCTGGAAGTGATGATAATACTTCTTTCTCACCAGCCGATACTCTCCTCTTTCCTCGATCCAAAACCACTATGGACTCGTCACTGAGATCAATTCTCATTCGTATTCCAGGATCTTGAGATATTGCACGCATAAGAGCGAAACGTCGAGGATCAACGACCAAAGTTCTCCCAGTCTTTTTAGCCACTTCGTAGAAAGTCGCGAAACGATCATAATCCACTCTACTAAAATCAGCTATGACTAATCCCGGCGTCTTATTCACGACTTCGGTTATTTTCTTTTTAACATCCTCCTCCGTAACTGGTTCTGAATAATGAATGTGTGTTCCCTCAACCAATAAGGCACGAATATCCTCTTTTTTCGCTGCCCTAACAAAGTCGTCCGTTAAGTAAGATTGAGAACCATGCCACCTAAAATCTCCTGTGTAAGCTATGACCCCTACACTTGTATAGATTAGGAATCCATAGGCACTGGGGACACTGTGATCTATATGGATAGGCTTCACGGAGAAAGAATTCTTAACATTTATTACTTTTCCAGTCCTGAAGTCTTGGATATTTAATCCCCTGTAGAAAAGTTCTGGTCCTCGAATTGTGTAAATGAAGTTCGAATAAGTTTCTATTATACGTTTAGCACAGGCACCCATGTAGATCGGAATTTTTCTATTTAGGAGAGATATGTGCCCGTAATGATCCATGTGGGCATGGGAGATAAAAACAGCATCTACTGGAGGAGAAGGCTCTATCTCTATTGATAACTTTGATTTCTCTTTCCAAGCATCATAAAAATTTGTGAATAAGTACGGTATGTCTGGAACGGCCCCTAAAGAAACCAGTTCATTAATTGATTCCGGATAAATTAAGGGAAATTCATAATATTTCCTAGCAAGGGAAAAACTTTTCCCAAAATCCATAAAGATCTTTGTATCATTCTTTTCATCGATTATCAAGAATTTGTTACCACCTATTTCGTTAACGCCTCCGTATAGTACGATCCTTACTCCTTGGCTCACTTCTCTACCTCCGCACCAAAAATAAGGGCTAGTAGGGCCATTCTGAGGGGTACTCCATACGATGCTTGTATAAAATAAGCAGCATATTTTGTTTCATCAACTTTTGGATCGATCTCGTCAACCTTAGGAAGAGGATGAAGAATCTTGAGATCATCCTTAGCATCTTTTAGGATATCTAGTGTTATTTTATAACTCCCTTTAACTTTTTCATACTCTAGAGGATCTGGGAACCGCTCCTTCTGAATGCGTGTGACATATAATATATCCAGTTCACTAATTACTTCACGGAGATTCGTAACCTCCTCATACTTTATGCCGCTTCTTTTCAGGAAATCTAGGATTTCTTCTCTCGCCCGTAAAAGTTCGTGCGAAATTAAGTAAACCTTTTTGGGTCGGAAAATAGAGAGACCCATAATAAAGGAGGCCGCTGTCCGAGCATACTTGAGATCTCCCACTAGGCCATAGGTCAGGTCATCGATTCTTCCCTTTAGTTTATAGACTGTATATAGATCGATCATTGTTTGTGTTGGGTGTTGCCTTCTTCCATCACCAGCATTAATTATAGGAACCTCTGCGATATCTGCAGCTAGTCTCGCGGCACCCTCGTATTTATGCCTCACAACTATGATATCGGCATAATTGTCCAGCATTCTAATCGTATCAATAAAACTTTCTCCCTTCATAAGAGAAGTACCTTCGGCCCCTGATACGGTGATTACATCGCCTCCCAATCGTTTCATAGCACTCTCAAAACTTAGTCTTGTTCTAGTACTAGGCTCCAGAAAAAGCGAAGCCATGATTTTTCCTTTAAGAACCTCAATACCCCCCCTCTTATATGGCATCATTTTATCGGTCATTCTAAACAATTTCTCTAAATCATCACGAGAAAAATCAATAATCGAGACTACATCTCGCATATAAAATGACATCATAAAACACCTAGGTCTTTATAGATTAGTTTTCGTCTCTCTTAAATTATAATCATTATTCCTCCAACCGACTATCGAATAAAAATTAAGCTTCATTCAAACAATTCCGACAATACCTTGCCTTTTAAAACTCTTTTACGTAAATACTTTCCACTAACCTACAGAGCCTCTTTAACAGAGTCACTCTTCGTTATGGTGATGAGGTGCTCCTCTTGAAACGCAAGAGAACAGGAGTAACCATCCCTGAAAATTTATTGCGAGACGTTGATGAGTTTATCCGATTAACTGGAATAAGAAGCCGTTCTAAAGTGATTTCGGAAGCTTTGAAACAATATATTAGTGAGAGACGTATCTTATTGCAACCAGATAGACGGGTAATTGGTGCTTTAATAGTCACTTATAACGAGAAGAGAGGAGATACTGTTAGGAGACTGATAGACGCGCAACACCATTTCCTAGGCGAAATAAGGGCCACAATGCATGTACACTTGAGTCATGAAAAGTGTTTAGAAGTAATTCTTGTTGAGGGCAGAACATCGAGTATTCTAAACCTAATAGAAAGAATTGAGAATATTATTGGTGTAGAATTAGTAAGGTTCGTTGCTGCTGAACTTATAGAAGAGGAAGAGATATCAAAAAACCACCAATAAGGGCCATAAGAGAGGCCTTGTAAAGATCTTTAATTACTTCACCAACACTAATTCTAAAATACTGTGCAGTTACAATTAAGCAGGGATGTACTGGAGAAATAATATACCCTAAGAGTATAAAGTAGTACATTAGAGATAGGTAAAGAGGAGATATAATTCCATAAGCACCTTTAAAAATCGGAATAAGTATTACTATAGGAGTCGATGTTCTCCCAGTAAGAAAGCCTAGAATAAAACCAATGAATATTATGACTATGGGATCCAGATTAGCTTTACTAATCAATGGAGATACTCCAGAATTCATGAATACTGCTTGATACTCCAACACCGCTAGAATTAGAAAAGCGAAACTCCAAGGCTTCATTTTCTTAGATACTTTCGATAATGTTTTGAGATCTATTCTAGCATATATTACCATGACTAGAAGTGCTACTGTAACTCCTATGAGAGTTGCTAGGGATTTTAGACCAGCAACTGCTCTTAGCAGAAAATCGATTATTGGAGCAAGAAGAATGATAAAGACAGGTATCAGAAAGTCCCTTAAATTATGCTCGTAACGCATAATATCCTCATTACTTGCCTTTCTGAGTAGATATAGAAAACCAATAGCCATGGACAATACGAAGTAGGGAACCAAATAGGGTATCAAGTAGTAGACGCTGTAACCAGCTAATTCACATGCTATTATGAGAGTAGGGGCTAATGGATAAACGATATGAAGCACATGTCTGAACCAAACATTAATGCTAGCCTTCCTAGTATTACTAAGCCCCTGTCCACCATTGTTAACTAGTGGGGCAGAAAAAAGTGCTCCTCCTGGTATTGTTAGAAGACCTAGAAAAGCTGGCGAGAACATCAAGAATGCTCTTTTTCCAAGCGGAAAATTTCTAACCATTTTATCGAGCAACCCCGTTTCACTTAACAAGCCACCAATTATGGGGATTAAACCTATCGCGAAAGCCAGGATCAAGTTATTGAGGTTTAAAAAAGTATTCAACGTGAGACTCAGCAATTGTTTAATAGGTATCGTTATTAAGCCTAGTAAAACCGCACCAGTAAATATTGCTACGCCTATTTCCTTCTTCGATAACAGTAGAATTACTAATAAGGACAATACAAAAGCCCCAATAATGCGTATCTCGTACACCTACGAACCCCCTAAGTCTTAGTTGTTTGAACATACAGATGGCAAATGCATATGAGTTATTAAAAAATATTAGCTGTTCCCAGCTACTTACTTCACGAAGAGCCAAAATTAGGATTCTATAAGAGTCTCTGTTGAAAAGGAAATTGTAAAGTTTAAAAAGTATTATTCGCTAAGAGAATTTTTCCTTCACCTATTCTCTTTCGCGTGTATAAAAAAATTATAGTGATGAGAATGCAAGCAAAGAAAGTTACTATAAAGCACCTCGATCATCCTTATATTCAAGAGATACTAACAAAGCTCAGAGCCAAAACAACGCAGTGTTTCGCGTTTAGACAGCATTTAGAAGAGATAGGAATCTTCATAGCCTACGAAATTGCTCGTGACTTAACATATGAGGAAGTATTAGTAGAGACTCCTCTGGGAGTAGCAAAGGGTTTGAGGCTAAAAGATCCCATTGTTGTTATAGGAGTGTTAAGGGCAGCACTACCATTGGTTAATGGGGTTCTAAGAGTATTTAAGAAGGCTCAATTAGGGATTATTGCGGCTAAAAGAATCGAGGATCATAGAGTTAATGATAATGATTTTGATGTAGCTATTCCCTATGAACGCACCCCAGATATGAATGATAAAGTAGTCATTATCGTTGATCCGATGTTAGCTACAGCCTCTACCATGATTCGAATTTTATCCCGCGTAAAGAGAAAATGGAGACCAAAGAAGATAATTGTAGTTTCTATCGTAGCCGCTAAATACGGTGTTGAGAGACTATTAAAGGAGCATCCCGATATAAACTTATACGTTGTGGCCATAGACAACAAATTAAACGGGAACGGATATATTGTTCCAGGCCTAGGAGATGCAGGAGATCGAGCATTCTGCACAGAATAGTTTATTTTGTTCTCCTCAGCTAAGGAATTTCTGAAAATTCTTATATATTATCTCCTTCGCTTCCTGCTCACTTATTTCCTTGACATCAGCTATTTCTTTAACTACTTCCGGAATTAGTTCTGGAGTTAAAGAAACACCCCTATAGTTATAAGGTCCATCAGATTCCGTAAGAATAATTTCTATCGGAGCCTTTTCTAATACCATTCTGTGCTTTCTTTGAAATTTCACCGCAGGATTTATCGTTATAAAATATCCCTGAGCCTCCAACTCCTTCAATAGAGGTAATGGGCCCGAGTACCAGTGAAAAATAGCTTTCTCTATCTGGTATTTTATGAGCAAATCCAATATTTCATTCCATGCATCTAGAGTATGCAAATTAACCCTCAGGTTATTCTCGGAAGCGAATACCAAGAATTTTTCTAGAAATTTTCTCTGTTTTTCTATGCTTTCCTTAGCAAACCTTTTATCTAAACCGATCTCACCCAATATTTTTACAATGTGAGCGAGCTCAAGTACTTTCTCGAGAGATTTCTCATCCGCTTTTTGTATGTTCCATGGATGTATACCAATAGCTGGGATTACTTTAGGAATCTTATTGCTTATTTCGAGTATCCTCAGTGAGGATTCTAAGTCTTCCGCTACACCGATTATCACGAGATTGTAGTTATTTACAAAATTCGCTATGACTTCTAATGAAAAGCCGTATATATGGGCATGCGCATCAACATAGGGTGTAGCCATGTCTATTCCCCATTCTTAAACCCTACACATAATCATCGCGATTAACAATGTTTCTTGGTTTCTCACCCCTTAAGTATCTTGCAACGTTTTCCATAGCGTTTCTTATTACTTGTTCTCTTATTTCTGGGGTAAAACCAGCGATGTGAGGCGTCATTATTACATTCTCTAATTCATGAAACGGGTAATCTTGATATATTCTCTCCTCCTCTTTTGGGTATCTCCACCAAACATCCAATGCCGCTATAAACTCTGGGTTATTTCTTAAATGCTCATATAGAGCTCTCTGATCAATTATTTCCCCCCGCGAAATATTAATGAGAATCGCGTTCTTCTTCATCAGACCCAATTCTTTAGCCCCTATTAATCCTCTCGTGTATTTAGTCAAAGGTAAGGATATAACGATAATATCAGCTTCAGACAATACTTTGTGTAGATCCTTAGGTGTACCTATGAAATCTACTGGCACATCTGTTTTTCCGCTCCTATTAATTCCATACACCTTCATACCGAGCGCCTTTGCCATTTTAGCGATTTCTGCCCCTATATGGCCAAGACCTATTATTCCCAATTTCTTTCCTCTTAGGAGAATTCCATACTTTCTTCGCTCCCAGATCCCTTTCCGCATTTTCTCAGTATGGTAAACAACTCTTTTTACGGCAGCAAAAAGTAAAGCTAAAGCGTGTTCCGCTACGGCTTGCGCATTACCTCCTGCATTAGAACATACAATTATATTCTCGGGAATAATTTGGAAGGGTACATTATCTACTCCCGCCGAGAGGGTTTGTATCATTTCTAAACTTGTTGCTGATTCGATTAAGTCTCTTGAAAGATCTCTCCCAGATCCCGTAATTATAACCTTTACTTGAGGAATAATTTTCGCTTTCTCATCCTCATCAAGATCTCTTAAGTAAAAAACTTTAGCCAAATCTCCGATCGTCTCCTCAATTATTTTTCTATCGCTCTCGATAGTTCTAAACATAACAAGCACATAGTTCTTATCAAACAAGCCCTCCACCTATCTATCCTATTTTTTAAAAAAAATGTTTAAGATGTTCTACTTTGTTGTGAAGTTTTTTGTTTTAGCGGATAGGAGAAGTAGGGCTATACCGAGGAATTGCACGAGAAGGGTGTAAATTACCGCCATGATGTAGAGGTTATACTCTATGAAAAGCCCGAATATTGCCCCACTCACAAGGAAGCCTGCGCCATAAAGAGTGCTAAAGAATCCATAAGCAGTTCCTCTAGCCTCGACTGTTGTTATGTCTGAAACAGCAGCTCTATAAACAGATTCTTGCATTCCTAAGATTATGCCAAATGATAATGCTGCGAGATAAACCATTTGCCTGCTACCCTGTAATGCGAAAAACGTAGGAAGAATTGATAGGACGAACGGTACTGTTAGAAGAGAGATACCTACCCTGTCATAGATGAAACCAGCTAGAGGAGCAACAAGGGCATCCACACCTTGAATTATTATGAAGAGAACAGATACTTCCCAAGCTGGTAAATGAGCCAGATAGGATGCTACATATAATATCAAGAGAGCGGAGAGGAGTCCAGAAGTATTAAGGAATACAGCAAAAGCATACATATAGAAACGTCTTGGTAATCTCGCTCTCCTCTCTTGGGTCTGTTGACGAGTTTCTTTCATGACTTCCTCAGTCGCCTCTTTTAATCTAGAATAAGCCAAGAAAAGGATGACTACTAAGATTACATAAGGAATGAACATTATGGAGAACGCGTAAAAGTATTCATTGTTTGTTAGATATAGGATAATAGCCATTATTGAAGGACCTATGATCGCGCCTAGTTGATCCATGAACTCATGGAGGCCGAAAGCTTTTCCAGCACCGATGTCTTTAGTGGTTACCGACAATAAAGTATCTCTAGCAGGGCTTCTTAGAGCTTTTCCTAATCTTTCCAATATAACAAGGATGGATGCTATTACCCATGCTGGGGCTAAGAAAGATAGATGAGGAGCGAACGCTAGTAATGGAACCGTTATTAGCAAGCCATATCCGAGGAAAACGAATAGCCAATAAGTTTTTTTCACATCTGCTAAGTAACCGCTTACAAGTCTCAAGGCGTATCCTATAAAATCACCGACTCCGCCTACTATACCTACGATAATCGCAGTGGCGCCTAAAAATTCGAGGTAGGGACTTATTATTCCTCGAGCGCCTTCATAAATTATATCGCCAAATAAGCTAACTAAACCGAACAAGAGAATTGCTAAATAAGCCAATCTATCTCTATTTTCCATACGTACCATCCGTTTCCAACCTATACTTAGAAACTTAAATTGATTGTTCGAGAATTTAAGGTTTTTAATCCCGCAATAATGAAGAAAAGAGAAGAAAAGAAAAGTAATCTTCTAGAAATCTTAACACTCAATAGTAGTTTTCGGTTATTGTAAAAAGATTCTACTGTTTTTCACAAGAAGCAGCGGTTACCTCTTTAGTTGCTTTAGCTGAGGGTAACCCTTTTGAAAGGCTTTCTAAGATCCTCTCCCACCAGTCCTTAGCGTACACGCATCCAGGATCTGCTGCCAGATAATCACCAAAATAGCCATACGCTCTAGCTCTGCAACCTCCGCAGACGTCTCTGTATGTACATGATCTACAGGGCTCAGCCAAGAGCTCCCTGTTTCTCAGATCTTCGAAAACCTTGTTTGTCCTCCATAATTCTTCGAAGTCATCTTTGAAAATGTTTCCTACCTTTATTGGTAGGAAGACACAGGGTTGAATATCTCCATTCGGTTCTAATGCTAGATACGCTCTTCCAGCACCACATCCACCAATGAACTCGGCCAAACTAGCTAGTTTCGATGGTGCTCGTACCCTGTAGAAGTGTCCGGCAAGGAATGCTTCTCCGCGCTCCATTCCTAGTTCAAGCGCTACGCGTGCGAATGATGGTGCGGTGGAGGCTGCTTGAACCTCACCCTCTAGCGATGACTTTGCCAATAATTTTAACAACTCTTCCCTTTCCTCAGGAGACAGGTCTAATTCTACAATCTCTTTGCCACGTCCCGTTGGTACGAAGTTAAAATGCATGAATAGATTAGCCCCAATTTCCCTAACAAACTCTAGCATTTGAGGAACAAGATGATAATTTAGTTTAGTCACAGTCATTGAAATCTCAACATAGAGCCCTGCTTTCAAAGCATTTTTAATACCCTCAACTGTCCGCTCCCAAGCTCCAGGGACTCCTCTAAACTCGTCGTGCACTTCTGGGACTGGAGCATCTAGACTTATTTGTACGTATTTTAACCCCGCTTTAACCAGTTTTTGTGTCATTTCCTCCGATAATAAGGTACCGTTGGTAGCCATTGCTGTGTACATTCCATAGTCGTCTGCTCTTTTAATCATCTCTAGAATACCAGGACCAAGGATAGGTTCTCCACCCGAAAAAGCAATCACTACTACCCCCGCATCCGCCATTATATCTAAAGCTTTCTTTCTTTCCTCTACAGTCATTTCGGGAAGAGGGTGACCAGCATTAATGTAACAGTGTTTACAACGCAAATTGCACCTATATGTGTAATCCCATACAACTAAGAAAGGTGCTCCAGGAACGAAGGGTTTACGAACTCCAAACGTCACCATTCCCTTCAAAACACCGGCTAATGCTCTACGTGTCCAAACATCTTTAAAATTCCCTATTGCGTCTTGGTAAGAGAGATCAAATGCTTTTGCTCCTCTCTCAATAGCTTTCCTGACAAAGAACTTCATTATTCTAGCTCTATATGGTAACCTTACGTTCTCTCCAGAAAGATCCTCTAGGATAAGCTCTAGATACGTCTTTCTTGTTCTTGGATCCTTCTTTAGTGCTGATCGTATTCCCCAGCGAATTATTGGATTCTCGAAACTCTTCTTTAGCATATTCATAACATGAATTTTATCAGAACTCATGCTTGTTTCACCGTCACCCTTTAGTTGTATTCTTTTAAATGATAAAAAATCGTTAATAAGTCTGAGAAACAGAAATAGTGAACATAGTTATAAAGTTTTTTGGGTTATAGTCGAGGATTATTCTTATATCGAAGAAGAGGGGGTGCATTTTTTGCGAAGAGCCCTTGTAATACTTCTTCTTTTCTGGGCGTTATCAGCAACATTTTTCGCCTTTTACTTCTACGACATGGCAACTCGCTTGCAAAGAACTTATAGTCATGAGATAATTTATGTTGACATAGGTATTAACTATGGAAATGGTACTCTTATCTGGTGTAATAACACTAAAGTACTCAGGGGAACCTCTGCTTTTGAAGCATTACTGATCGTTGCCGATAGTGTAAACGCTACCATTGGTGCTTATGGAGTATATGTTCGTGGAATAAATGGTGTTAATGAATATGATAGTGTAGCTTGGCTATACGCGATTTACAACCGTGAAGTCCCTGTATGGCAGAGAGTAGGTAAGTGGATCTATCCATCAATATCTGCTGATCAATTAATACTTAAGGAAAATGATGTAGTGGTGTGGGTTTTTCTAAATTGGGCATTATATGGAAATAACTTACCAATTCCGACCTCCACAGAGAATCTGAGAGGATAATAAATGACTCCTAAGCGCTATAT
>Ga0180301_10000419_pt1 | contig 32983 bp, 36 predicted proteins | sample GuaBasSediGuay16_FD_121797 | JGI IMG/M metagenome (GOLD analysis project Ga0180301, IMG submission 121797) | Subseafloor sediment microbial communities from Guaymas Basin, Gulf of California, Mexico - Guay16, Core 4569-2, 12-15 cm | ecosystem: Environmental > Aquatic > Marine > Hydrothermal... | reverse complement strand
ATTGTAAGAGAGAGTTTACCCAAGTCGATCTGCCTAAAAAACTGGCGGAGAAAGTAGCCATAGAGGAAGCTCAGAAATACATAGACGAACAAATTAAGAAAATTTTCAGGAGTTGAACAGATCGAGTAAAGGTCAACAAAGCTATAGAAAAGTTCCTTAAGAGAATTCCAAAGGATGATGCTGAAAAGATTCGCAATAAAATCCTGAGTCTCAAAGATCCCTTTGCTGCCAAACCAAGAAAAGTTCGTGGAGAAAAAGACACTTACCGTATCAGGGTTGGAGACTATAGGAGTCTCTTTTTTATAGATTTTGAGCGGAAAATTGTTTTCATCTCCAAAGTTGATAAAAGAAGCAGAGCATACAAGCGTTAAACTCACATCGCCCCTCTTCAACTTCATTTTCTTTATGTTTGTTTCTATTTCTGTTACCCAAAATCCCCTTAGAAAAGACTGAGAAAGGAACGATTAAGTTGCCGTTCATTGCGTACATCACTTAGGAAAGAACTCTCAGAATAATACTAAAGCAAGCTGGATTGAGTGTTGAAGAGTTTGTTAAGTTGCTTTGATTTAATTTATTAATTCTTCTCAAAAACAGCCTCATCGAAATCAAACACTGCAACGAAATCCTTTTCAACTTCTGAATTGTAGATATTAATGCAGAAACAGACTATCATTGAATACCTCACGGATTGAAAAGTAGCTTTGAGATTATAAGCCTATCAACGAAAGCAAGCATGTTCTGACATTTTTCCTTAACTATTCTACATTTTCTTTCTTGAGTGTAAAGTTTACTCAGAGCTTCTCCTTTCTTTTCACGTTTAACCACCTCTATACTTTCTCACGTTTGTATCCTGTTATTTGTGGTTGTAATATCAAACGATATCAAACAATTACGCACAATCTATGCCTCTAAAAATATCATAAAAGCCACTCAAAACTAATTCAGCAACTAAAGGTTAAATATCTTGAATAAAAATTGTTGGCAATGTTCAAGGTAATTCCAGCAGTTGATTTAAAAGGCGGTAAAGTAGTGAGACTCAGACAGGGAAGAGAAGATGAGATCACTTTTCAAATAGACAACCCATTGGAAGTTGCGAAGAAGTGGGTAAGAAAAGGGGCTAAGGCATTGCACATAATAGACTTGGATGGTGCGTTTAAGGGTAAATTGGTACATGAGGATGTTATTTTCAAAATAGTTGAGGAGTGTAAAGTGGAAATAGAGGTTGGGGGTGGAATAAGGGACTTTGAAGTTGCTGAAAGGTTGATAGATGGTGGTGTGGATAGAATCATCATTGGAACCTTGGCAGTAAAGAAAATTGATGATGTTAGGGGGTTTGCTAAAAAACATCCGGGAAGTGTAATGATAGCGATCGATTCAAAAAAAGATTTTGTTGCAATAGAGGGGTGGAAAAAGGATACAAAATTCAAGCCTTATGAGTTGGCTAAGCTTTATGAGGACTTGGATGTCTCGATTTTATACACGAACATTGACGTTGAAGGTTTGGTGTCTGGAGTGGTGTTGGACAAAGTCGAGGAGGTGATTAGTAAAGTCTCATTGCCGGTTTACGTTGCTGGAGGCATATCATCAAAAGAAGATGTTAAGAATATAAAAAAGTTGGGAGCAGCAGGAGTCATTATAGGGTCAGCTTTATATACTGGAAAATTAAAATTTGAGGAGTTGATAAAATGAGAGCTGTTGTGGAAAGAAGGACGAAGGAGGTAGAAGTGAAGGTTAAAATTGATTTTGAAGACAAAGAGTATTCTGTGGATACTGGAATTCCATTTTTTGACCACATGCTTGAGAGCTTTGCGAAACATGCTGGAATTGGATTGATAATCAAAGCAAAGGGAGATTTAGATGTTGACGAACACCACACAATAGAGGATGTGGCAATAGCAATGGGAAACGCTATAAGAAAAGCTTTAGGGAATAAAAAGGGAATAAGGAGGTTTGGAGATGCAATTGTACCTATGGATGATTCAGTAACTATGTGTGGAGTTGATGTTAGCGGTAGGGGATTCTTCAATTTCGATGGTGGTGTAAAAGATGCTAAAAACTTGAGTGCGGAAAATTTCATCCACTTCTTTGACACGCTCTGCAGAAATGCTGGAATAAACGTGTACATGAGCATTAAAGGTAAAAATGCCCACCACATGATGGAGTCTGCGTTTAAAGCTTTCGCATTGGCGTTTAAAGAGGCTACGGAAATTGTTGATGGGGAGGTAAAAAGTACCAAGGGAACTTTGGATTAGATAAACAAAGATGATAGTAATAACGGACAGTTGCGTCGGATGTGCGTTTTGTAAAATCGTTTGTAAAGAATTTGCAATCGATGTGCTGGGTAGAGCTGAGATTGACAGAGATAGATGTATTGAATGCAAGCTTTGCATAATTTATTGCCCACTGGAAGCCATACGGGTTGTGGAATGAGGGCGGCAATAATTGGAGCGGGCTTGGGAGGTTTACTTGCAGCAAACCTTCTTGCAAAAGAGGGATATAAAGTTGACGTTTTTGAGAAATTACCATTTATAGGTGGTAGATTTACGAATTTAACTTACAAGGGGTTTGAACTGTCAACAGGGGCTTTGCACATGATTCCCCATGGAAAAAGAGGCCCATTAGGTAGTCTTTTAAAAGAATTAAAAGTAGATGTTGAAATAAAAGACTCAAAACCTGAAGGAGAAGCGTTATACAACGATAAGCGGGAAATTTTAACAAAAAAGGTTGCACCATTCAAAACTTTAATGAAGTTCTATGCTAAGAGTTTGATTCACAAATTTTTTGGCAGGGATTTTTATCTCAACGAATTTCAAAAGGGAATCGATGAGTTTAGCGGTAAATTCATAGATGCTTTTTTGGGATGGTCTCTAAGCATAACATCCAGAGAAATCCTATTCTCGAAATTTTTGAAGATTTACCAGCAAACGATGAGATTTAGAGGGCCAGGCATACCAATTGGTGGATGTAAGGCGGTAATAGACGGGTTAGTTGAAAATTTAAAGAGCTACGATGGTAAAATACACTTAAGAAAGAAGGTGGAAGGAATCGTTGTTGAAAGTGCGAAGGCGAAGGGAGTGATCGTAAAAAATGAAAGAATAGACTGTGATTTAGTTATCTCCAATGTAGGCCATTATGAGACGCAAAAATTGGTTGGTAAAGATTACTTAGGATATCTAAAAATGAAACTGTCGGAAAGTAGTGGTATCAAGTATTCAATTGCTTTAAACGAACCCTTCATAGGACATTCGGGTGTTTTATTCACGCTTGATGCTCAAAGAATAGCGGGATTAAACGAGGTTACAAACGCTGACCCCAATTTGGCTCCAAACGGCAAGCATCTACTCATGGCTCACCAGCCCATGCTAACATCTAATGTGAAATACGAGATTTCTTTGGGATTAAAAGATCTAAAGAGAATCCTCAACGGTTACAACTATGAAATTCTAGTAGTTCAAAGTTACACGGATGGTTGGCCCGTAAACAGGGTTAAGGCTGGGATGGATATTGGAGTTGAAACACCATACACAAATCTTTTCGTTGTGGGAGATGGGGCTAAAGGAGACGACATAGAGGTTGATGGAATTGCTTTGGGGGTTTTGAGGTTTGGTGAGTTAATTTGAAAGCCTTGGAGTTTGTAAACGTCACAAAAAGGTATGGAAACAACGTTGTTCTGAAAGATGTTAGTTTTGAAATTGATGAAGGTGAATTTGTTGGACTAATAGGGGAGAACGCTTCAGGAAAAACAACGATAGCAAGAATTGCAAGCGGTCAGCTAAAGCCAGATCATGGCGAAGTTTTAGTTTTTAATTCCCCTCCATACAAGGATTATGGGGTGAAACAAAGGATTGGATTTGCTTCTCACAACCTGTTGCTCTACCCTGAGTTAACAGCGTACGAAAACCTTGAATTTTACGGAAAGCTTTACGATGTGAAGAATTTTGAAATTAAAATAAATGAGCTGTTCGAGTTTTTGGGTTTGAGCAGAAAAAAAGATGAGCGAGTAAAAAACCTTTCAAGGGGTTTCAGACAGAGAGTAGCAATTGCTAGAGCGTTGATAAACGACCCAGATCTACTGATTTTGGATGAAGTTACCACAGGTTTAGACCCTACGATTCGAGAAGTAGTTTTGGACTATTTGACAGAGATAAACAAAATGAAAAAAACAATTCTGTTCATCACACACCACCTCGATGAAGTGAAAAATTGTGACAGAATGTTGGAAGTAAAAGGAGGTAAGGTTTTTGCTCAAAGCCTTTGAGATTGCTAAAAAGGATTTGAAAATTGAGTTTAGAAGTAAAGGTACGCTAAACTTCATGGTTTTGTTTTCGTTAGTCGTTTCTTTCATGTTTAGTATTGCTGTTCCATCTAATGTCATCGGGGATGTAGCCATATCACTTCTATTGCTCGTATTCATCTTTGTTGGAATCCTTGGCTATACGAGAGCTTTTTTGAGAGAAGCAGAATTGGAGACGATTGATGGACTACGCATAAGTCCGATTAGCCCTACGGCTGTCTTGCTCGGGAAAATTATTTACAACGTCATTTTAATGCTACTAATTGAAATAATCATTCTACCAATATTTGTGGCTTTGTTTAACTTAAACGTCGATTTTTTACTGTTGTTTCTTTCAGTAACAGCAGGAAATTTGGCATTCGTAATTGTAATTTCGAGTCTCTCTATGCTCGTGTTAAAATCTAAGGCAAGAGAGCTTTTAATGCCCATAATAATATTTCCTGTGATTTTTCCCGTTATTTCCTCAACCATTACCGCTTTAAACTCTTCTGTAGTTGGTGAGATAAACTACAATGCCTTCTTGCTTATCGGTAGTTATACCGTAATGATGCTAACGGTTGCGATGTTAACGTTTGATTACTTGTTTGTTGAGTGATTTATCCATTCAAAAACTTTTTAGTCATCGCGACGATTGTTTGTGATGTCTTTATTTGCAACACCAGAAATTGAAGATGGAAAGATAACAAGGATTTTTGCGAGTGCAAAATATCCGTCAAGGCAGATTGGAAATCTGTTTTTTGATTGTGATTTAACACCTAATTTGAAGTATGCCGATGAAATGCCTCTTAAATTGAATGGCTTCTATTCACTAATTGCCTTTCGCCCTTCCCACATACTGTTATCAAGAGACGTTCTGGGTGGAAAGCCTTTGTATTACAATCCAGTGAATTTGGCAATTTCATCCTTTAAAGAGTTTTGCTCAAACAGTAACGAAGTTGTGGAGGTTTCTGAGGGTGAAGTTTTAAAAATAGATTATGACGGCAGTATTGTTCAAAGGAGGGTCTATTACTTTCATGACGTGTTCAAGAGGTTCAAAATGGATGGAAGTGCTGAATTGGTTAAAGAACTTATGGAAACTATTGAAAAATCCTTATTAAATTTCAAGCCAAAACATAGCTGTATAGCCTTTTCTGGCGGTGTAGATTCGTCTTTACTTGCAGCCATGTACGATTTACAGTTGGTTGCTGTTACTGCGAATGAAAAGGAAAAAGAGTGGATTAAAAAGGCTGCAAAGGAAATTGGACGGGATTTGGAGATTTTCATATTTGATGAGAAGGACGTCAAAGGAGTTCTACCTGAAATAACATCGTTAATAGAAACACACGATGCGATGCAAGTCTCAATTGCAATTCCCATTTACTTCACAACGAGATTTGCAAAAGAACTAGGATACAACAGAATTGTGTTTGGTCAGGGTGCAGATGAACTTTTTGGCGGATACAAGAGGTATGAAATGCTGAACGAATTTGAATTGGAAGAACAACTTGAGCTTGATGTCAGAAGAATCGGCAGAAACAATCTAATTAGGGATAACAAGATAGCTTACGGGAATGAAATAAAGATTGAAACTCCCTACTTGCAGTGGGATGTAATCAAAGCGGCAATCAACATCCCTCCAAATTACAAGGTTAGGAGAGATGATGGAGTAACGATAAGAAAATACGCTTTGAGAAAAATAGCATCCAAATACTTGCCGAAGGAAATTGCCCATCGTGATAAAAAAGCTGTCCAGTACTCCACAAAAACCAAGAACTTGTTGTTCAGAATAGCAAGAAGGGAGGGGAAGAAGATTAAAGAGTACCTGGATAGTCTAAAAGGTGATGCCAAGGATTTTTGGTTTTAGCCTTTATAATTTCTCTAACAAATAGTAAATTTCCTTTTTGCTATCCGATCTCTCTCTTTTAATGATCTTCAATCCTATTCTACTAAAATCAACTTTCTCAAATCTTTTACCAATTTTTTGAATAAACAAAACAAATCCATCATCTTTCAGATTGGATAAAAACCTCTCTAAGGCCTTTAGTGACGATTCAGTATCCAATGTCAAATCGTTTAGGATAACATCTACATTCCCTATTTTGGATAGATCGAATTTAAAAGCATCTTCAATGAAAACTCTAACATTTTTGGCTTTTCTTTCGATGCTTCTTAGCTCTTCTTCAAATTCTTTGCTGTATTCAATTCCATAAACAAACTCAGCTTTCTCACTCGCATAAATCAAAAATCCACCTGCACTACTTCCCAAATCCAAAACAACACCTTTAACGAAGTTCCATTTCTCATCCAACTCTCTTAGCTTCCAGTAACCCTTTGGTTTTTCCCTCTCAACAACCACAATTTTAGCGTCAATGTCAACTTCTTTCGATGGCTTTGTAATTCTCACTCCGTTAACGATAACAAAACCCCTCTTTATCGCCTCCTTAGCTTTCTGCCTCGTTGTAAAGTAGCCTTTTGTGACGAGTAGTTTGTCCAGTCGCACATGTTGTTATAAAAACTAAAGATTGAAAAACTTACGTCTATCGGAAATTACTTATAATTTATTTGAATATAAAAATATTAAAGAATAAATTAGAGACCTAAAACATCGTTCATTCTGTACAATCCTGGTTTATCAACCTTGCTAATCCATTTTGCCGCTTTTACAGCACCAGATGCAAAAGCCTGTCTTGATGTTGCTCTGTGGGTAATCTCTACCCTCTCACCAAACCCTATGAAGTAAACTGTGTGTTCTCCTACGATGTCACCACCTCTGACTGCAAAGATTCCTATTTCGTCCTTTCTTTCGCTCAACCCTTCCCTACAAAAAACAAATTTTCTGTCATAACCCATCTCTTTTAGCTTATTTTTTATTATTTCAGCAGCCTTTAAAGCTGTCCCACTTGGGGCATCCTTCTTAAATCTGTGATGCGCCTCAACGATTTCAATATCGTAGTTTGCAAGATAATTTACAGCAAACTCTAAAAGTCTCCAAAAAACATTCACACCGATGCTGAAGTTTGGTGTGATGACTGCTGGTACTTTCTTACAGTACTCTTCAATTAACTTCCTTTGCTCTTCGCTAAATCCAGTCGTTCCGACAACCAATTTAATTTTTTTATCTGCAGCAACCCTTATGTTCTCAACTGCAGCATCTGCGTTTGTAAAGTCTATCAAAATGCCAGCATCAAGCTTACTCTCGAGATTTTTAGCATCCTCTATCTCCACACCAACCTTTCCCACTCCAGCCAACTCTCCTACATCTCTACCAACTTCAACGACATCAAACGCTTGAGCAAGTTGCAATTCCTCATCTTCAACAACGTTTTTAACGATTAATCTACCCATCCTTCCTGCAGCCCCAGTTACAGCTACCTTAACCATTCTTCCACCTCTTGACAACCAAACCAATCAAACAATCAAACAACAAAAAATTAAAGTAAATCCAATGACTGTAGAACTGCCTTCAGCCTCTCAGTCTTCTCCTCGTTCAATTCAATTAATGGCAACCTTGGCTTTCCTGCAGCCAAGCCCATCAAATTTAAAGCCTTCTTGACGGGAATCGGATTTGTGTCTATGAACAAGATATCAAAGAGTGGTGTTAGCTTGTAATGCAACTCCCTCGCCTTATCCAAGTTTCCATCCTTAAAAGCCTTGTACATCTCCTTCATTAGGTGAGGAGCAACGTTTGCTGCAACGCTCACAACACCCTTGCCACCTAGGCAGAGAATTGGAAACGTCATAAAATCGTCACCAGATAGCAATATAAAGTCCTTGTCTATTGTTCTCCTGATTATTTCAGCAATCTGCTTTAAATTTCCACTCGCCTCCTTAATACCCACTATGTTGTCAATCTCTGCGAGCTTTTCCACCAATTCTGGTGTAACATTGATTCCGGTTCTGCTGGGGACGTTATATACAATTATTGGGATTGAAACCTCATTGGCAACAGTCTTATAATGCTCCAGCAAACCATCTGGATTCGGCTTGTTGTAGTAAGGTGTTATCAGCATGGCAGCGTTTGCCCCAGCCTTCTCAACCTTCTGCGTCAAATACAAAGCCTCCTTTGTTGAATTCGAGCCTGAACCTGCAATCACTGGAACGTTTGACACCTCTATTACATGCCTGACAACATCGATGTGTTCTCCATAGCTTAACGTTGCCGACTCACCAGTTGTGCCAGCGGGAACAACAGCATCAACGTACTTTTCAAGGTAATCTAAGTTTCTGTCAATGCCCTCGTAATCTACTTCAAAGTCCTCCTTAAAGGGAGTTATCAGGGCAGGAATAATGCCTTCAAACATTTATCAACCCTCTGTTAACCCTTCTTGTTATATAACCAGCCACCCTATTCCTAACCCTCTTGCTCGTGATGTTTGTGTATTGGGAAACTAATTTCTTGTTTTCATCAAAATCATTCGTAAATTCTTCTCCATACTTTTTCAACAAGTCCATCGCTATTATTTTAATATACGCAGGCTTAACCGTCCCCATATCGACACCAAAAGTGACTAATCGTTAATTTATTTAAGTTTTGTCCCCATCTTTTTGGCTTAGTTTCATGCGTTTCATACATCTCCTATAGTAAGAGATGGGATGGTTTATTTTTTTGCAACTGTTATCTTCATAGCAGTTTTGATACGTTTTCATGGTATCGCATGCTGGACAATCATACTCTGTCCCTTTAGAGCCTGCGATGTGTTCAACCTGATACCTTGTCTTCTCCTCATCAAAATCTGGGGCTGACTTGAATAGATCAATTATCTGTTCCGTGTCAAGCCCAATGTTTAGCAAAAACGATGTTACAGCAAATCTGGCTGTATGTGGGATGTTTATCCCCTTTCTTAGATCAGCCAATATGTTTCTCATGCATGGCGGAAAACAGCTAAAATCAACCCTGTCAAACTCAATCTTCTCAAACTTCTTTTTTTCCTTTGCCACAACTCTCTCAATTTCCTTGAGATACGGTTTAATGGATTCCAAATCATCGATTACAATTCTTTCCAGAAGTCTTTCTTTCAAAAATTCCTCTAGAACTCTCACAAATTTGCCCTTGTCTAAAACAACGTATCCCTCTTTTAACACTCTGTTTACCAATCTCCAGTCCTCGGATTTAATTCTGGATGAAGCTTTAATGTAAGACGTTACGTGAACGTAGTAATCCTCATTTATGAAGCTTTTAACTCCCAAGTCTTTAGCCAAAAACAACAGAAATTCATCACTTTCATTTTTCATAAGCTCTCTGTATCTCCTTGCCTCATTTACTGCATACCTCCTCCTCACCCATTCATCTAAATTTGATACAAGAATTCTTGAGAACAAGAAGGCAACTATGCCCTTTTTCGCCTTGTTTTTGTATTCCATGTACCTCCTGTCATCTTTGCCACAATTCTTAAAACATTCCAAGCATAAATCACATTTATTCCAATCAAATTTCCCGTTTATTGCTCCGTTTTTACAATAAACCTTACACGATTTCTCCTCACAACTCAAGCAGATGAAGCTCTTTTTTACATCTTCAAACTCAACATCACACCTGTTGAATATCGACAAAATAATACACTTTCCAAGTTCTTTTGCTTCTCTTTCAAATTCTCTTTCTGAATTTATTATTTCTTCCAGATTGGAATATTCCTGAGAGATTAAAACTCCTGATGCTTTAAGAAATGGATACTTTATCAAAAAAGGTAATAATGGTAAGTACTCCATTACTTCTACTCTGCTTCAATTCTTGGGGCGAGGATGTACTCTACTTTAACTTTACCATTAGCTACGTCAAATTGTAGCCTTACCGGATAGTTTATGCCCAGATATATCGTGAGCAAATCTCCGCTCCCGGCAATCTTGGTGAATTCCTTCAAGTATTCAATGGAGAACATGCTCCTTGCCTCCTGTTTATTGAATTCGATAAGTTCAGCATCGCTCATGTAGAAGGTGATCTTGTCAACATCCCCCTCAGCCTCGATGTAAAATCCATCCTCATTCGTTCTGAACACAACGTGGTCACTTATTTTGTCAGCAGCAACAATAGCTTTCTTAAATTCACCAGCATTTAAAACTATTTTTGCCGGTAACTCCAATTGCGGAACCTTTGGCTCTTTCCTTATTGCCGACGGGTCAATTAAAGCAACAGAATACTCAACACTTCCAAACTTGATTTTTAGTGTTGATTCATCTACAGTTTTCAACTCCACAAGCTCTCCACTCTTAATTGATTTTGAAATGTCGTATATTCTGTTGATGTCCACGCCAATTGTGGGGCTATTATCAACTCTATACACTTCAAAAGAATCTGATGGTGCATCCACAATCACCATCGCCACGTTTGCAGGGTCAACGGCTCTGGAGTGCAAACCGTTCTCCAAAAAATGAAATCTTGCCTCACTGACCAACGCAACCATGGCTTTTGTAACGGCTTTAAGAACTTCTCCAGCTACAATTGTGTCAATCATGGTTATCACAAATTGGATGGGGTTGAAATTATTTATAATTTTTTCTTTACTATTTGGATAGGTGATTCGTATAACTGCAAATTGGGTGTATTTTAGAGGTGTGGAAGAAGAATGTTGGGCAAAAAATCAAACAAAATCACATACTCAACATCTTTTCCTCCCACTTTTTGAGGTAGGCTGAGGACTGATTTACATCGACGAATATGCTTGCAGCCCTCTCAACATCCTCCACTTCAACCTTTCCAGAATTTCTCAATTTTGCATATTCGTATGCTGGAGCTAACAATTGAACGGCGTATCTTAAGCTGTTTGTAACTCCCAACTCAGTTAATTTTTCTAGCGATTTCTCACTCAACATAATTCCCGCCTCTGCAGCCCTGATTTCAAGGATTGTTCTGATTTCTTCTTTCTTGTACTCCTCGGTGGTTATTATCAACAATCTGTCGAGCAAATCCAATGGTATGCCATGAGGTGCAACTATATCTGTGCCTCTGATTTTTGAAAATCCTCTGTTCGACGCAAGTATTATTATCGGAGCCATCTCCGACTCCATTGCCCTATTCATGAAGGCAAACAGCTCTATGTCCATTAAGTGAGTCTCATCAATAAACAACACTCCTGGCACCAACTCTGCTCTTCCTTCTTCAACCCATCTCTTAACCTGTTCATCAACCGCTTCTCTTATCTCATTATCAATCTCTCTACTTTCTGTTGAAAACAGGCTGAATATGGTCGTTCTTCTAGCATTAGCCTCATCCAAGTCGTGCAGAGTTACGACGTAAGTAAACTCCTTGTTTTTCTCAACCTTGCCTTTTGGCACCTCAACAATGTCGTAATCTCCCAAATCATACTTTTTCGTGGCTTTTTCACTTCTGCCAACCCTTGAAATCCTTCCAGTTTCTTTGTCAATCACAACAACATCTCCAGTTTCAATTCCATTGTATAAGAACTGTAAAGCTAATCTTCCACTAATGCTGAACGTTCTCTTTTCGTCTTTAGTTGCCAATGTTAGTGTAGCCGATTCAGGAATCTTTTGCGTTGGATTGTATGGATTTGGAACCATGTTGTAGTCTAAACCAACAACTTCACCCTCCAAAACTGTTCTCGTCTCTCTAATTCTTACACCAATTGCCTTTCTCATCGTTTGAATTAAAGCCTCAGTCTTTTTCATTTCACTGCTGTAGAATTCTGAGGCTGAAACCTGAACAAATGGAATGTCCTTACCCAACTCCTTACTAATAGCAACTGCAATAGCGGTCTTTCCAGTGCCTGGTGGCCCAGCCATCAAAATTCCTCTACCAGCCATCTTTCCAGATTGTATCAGCTTGACAATCACTCCTGCAGCCTCTCTTGCCTTTATCTGTCCAACCAATCCATCAGCAACATCCTTGGCCTTCAAGTTCTCGTCTAAACCTAATCCCCTGATGTGTGAGTGTGCACCAATTCTTTCAAATCGGGCAGCAAGCTCTCTAATCTCCTCCATCGTTACCACCCAACTTTAGTGGGTATATGAGACTATTTAAAATTTGTGCAAAAGTGTTTTAGCAAAATTTTTTAATTATTTTTAATACGTAAATTATGGATTTGGTCAACGTTAGCGACATCTCTACATACGCCTTTTGCCCTCGCCTTTTATATTTCAGACTAAGGTTTGGAGAAGATCGTATCACAGAAATGCATGCGGCGAGGGAGATTTATCTGAGCAGGAGAAAAGGTTTTGACAACGACTGGGCTTTTGAAAGGTTTAAACAACTCTATGATGAGCCAGAAGTTTTCAATAAGGCGTGCAAGAATTTCAAGTACAACTTAATCCTCGACGAATTTCAACCAATAGAGTGGGAAATAAAACTCGAATCAAATAAATTAAGGCTCAAAGGTGTTTTAGATGAAATCGTTTTGTTTAGGGGTAAAAAATTACCGCTAACTCTGGCTTTAAGAAAGCCAGATGGAGATAAAGTCTGGTTCAGGGATTTGGTTAAGATTACAGCATTTTGTATGCTTTTGGAGGTGAATGAAGGTTTGGTTTACTACTGCTTTGATGGTGAGCTTGAAAAAGTTGAGATTACTAGGCGGGAAAAATATCAGGTTTTGAGGTTGATTGAACGGGTATTGAAGGTAAAGAAGGGTTTTGTTCCAGAAAAACAAAAGAGGAGGGTTTGTAGCAAATGCTGGTATCTTGAAGTTTGCAACTCCAAGCCCTCAACCTTTGCATCCAAATTTTTGTAAGGCTAACGATTTTAAAGCGATTGTTTAAGTTAATTGTGTCACTAAAAGAGATGCTCAAGGGAAAGATTAGCGGTAATAAAATCAGATTGGTGAGGAGGAGCTTTGAGATAGTAGGTGATGTTGTTATCATAGAGATTCCTGATGAAATAATGCACATCAAAGACCTTATCGTTGAGGCAATTTTGAAGAAACATAAGCATGTAAAGACAATTCTGAGAAAAACGGGGGAGGTTAATGGAGTCTTTAGAATTGCAAAGTATGAGGTGATTTATGGTAAGGAAACAGAAACAATTGCAAAGGAGCATGGTTGTAGGTTCTTAGTCGATCCAACAAAAGTTTATTACTCTGTAAAGCTTTCGGGAGAGAGGGAGAGGATTGCCAAACAGGTAAAAGATGGTGAGAAAGTTTTGGTGATGTTTGCTGGTGTGGGGCCTTATCCGATTGTGATTGCAAAGCTTGCAAAACCAAAGGTTGTGATCGGGATTGAGCTCAATCCAAAGGCAGTCGAGTACTTTAGAAAAAATGTTGAGCTTAACAAGGTAAGCGATGTTGTTAGAGTTTATGAGGGAGACGTCAAAGAGATGTTACTAAAAATTAACGAAAGGTTTGACAGAGTTCTCATGCCCGCCCCCCATTCAGCGGAGGAATTCGTGTATCTCGTTAAAGACAAGATAAAAGTTGGAGGAATTGTTCATTACTACACCTTTGCCAGCCAAAATGATGAGGAAAAGCTACCCAAAGTTGTTAAAAAAATATTTGAGGAAGAAGATATGAAGGTCGAGATTTTAAAAGTTAAAGAATGCGGGAGCTTCGCCCCCTACGTCAATAGATACGTTGTAGATTTGAAAGTTGTGGACATCTCAGATTAAATTTAAATTTTTTAAATCGATCCACTAAAAATCATTTTAACAGTCTATAAACATCTTCTACCCTTTTTGCACACACATTCCAAGTACGATGTTTTAAAACGTATTTTCTCGCATTTTTTCCCATTTTTTGGAAATCCAATTTTAGCATCTCGCTTATTGCTTCTCCAATTGAACTTGCGTCGTAACCGCAAACCATGCCAAACTCATCTTTAATGGAATCTTTGATGCACTCTGTGGTTATAACAGGCTTACCACATGCCATCGCCTCCAAAACGGTTAGTGGATCGTTTTCAGCGTAAGATGGCAGCACGAATATGTCAATGGAGTTGTAGAACTCAACGGCATCCTTTACAAAACCCAGAACTTTAATTTTCTTATCCTCCATTGCCTTAATTTTTTTGTATAGTGGCCCTGTGCCACCAATTGCTAAGTTAAAACCATGCACTTTGCAGGCTTTAACCAAACTTTCAACATTTTTTTCCCTCCTTAATTGCCCTAAGTAGCCTATTGTTGTGTCATCGAATATTCTTGTGCTTTTTTTTGGCTTGAATTCTTCAACGTCAACACCGTTTGGGATCAATCTAACATTACGTTGATACTTTTTTGTTATTTCCATGGATTTGTTGCTTAATGCTATTGTTATGTTGGCTTTGGAATATAGCTTTGCTATCGTCTTTGTCACTTCAAAGCCTATTTTTCCGTAAATTTTACCACCAATGGCAACATGAATTGTATTGACAAGTGGTATTTTAATTAAACTTGGTAAAAGGAGTTCCATTGATGTTGCACAGTTGTGAACGTGCAAAATATCGTAGTTTTGAGCAATTTTAACAATTTTTTTTGAGGAAGATGGATAATCCAAATAGTAAAACCCATCCATTATTTTTATCAAAGAAATTTCCTTTTGAGAGATTATATCAACCTCATGCCCAAGTTTTTTTAATTCCCTTGAGAGGGCATAGATATGATTTGCAATCCCACCTATTAGCCTTCCATACATCAAAATTTTCATTTTTCAAGCATTACACAACAACTAAAAAAATTTTAGTATTTGCAGTCTAAGAACACCTATGAAGGTTGTTTTTGTTATAGACCTCATTGATGGCAGAGTTGTTAGAGGTTATAAAGGTGAAAGAGAATCGTACAAACCGATTCACCATTTTAGCAAGATTGTGAAATCAAGCAACCCCTATGAGGTGATAAAAAAATTGAAGCCCAAATATTTGTATATAGCCGATTTAGACAGAATAATGGGTAAGGGAAGCAATTTGGAGATTATTTTAGAGTTGAGAAAAGAAGTTGAGGAAACAATGGCAGATTGCGGATTCAAAGAACCGAATGACGTTGTTTATGATGTTTACCCGATTCTCGGGACAGAGACGTTTAATATAAAAAGATTGGAGGAGGTTGATGCAAAGAGAGTCTACGTTAGCTTGGATTTAAAGGAGGAAGAGCTTTTAGATGCATCTAATTCTTTTAGAAACTGGATTGATGCCATGGAATTTTTAAATTCATTTAATCTCAAAGGAGTTATAGTTTTGATGTTGGATAAAGTCGGCACATCAACCTCCCTAGATTTTGAGAGTTTGGAGATGGCTGTAGGGTTATCTGACAATCCCGTATATGGGGGTGGGGGAATAAGAGATACAGAAGATTTGATAAAAGCCAAAGAGGTTGGGTGTGATGGTGTTTTAATCTCAACAGCCATTCACAATGGCAGAATACCCATTGACGTGATTAGAGGTGGGATTTTAAAATAGGCAATTATATTAAAAAATTTAAAAATTACTTAAACATCGGCTCCAGAACAACAACCTTATCTGATTTTAGCTTGCTCAAATCCGCTTTGGTTTCGGGCAACGTTCCATAATGCATCGGAATGAAATACTTAGCCTTAATTGCCTCAATAGCCTTCTTTGCATCCTCAACATCCATTGTATAAGTTCCGCCGACAGGAATTAGGGCAACATCAACCTCTATCTCCTTCATTTCGGGAATGAAGTCTGTATCTCCTGCGTGGTATATTTTTACACCGTCAATTGTTATTACGTATCCCACTCCCTCGCCTTTTCCGTGGAAGTGCTTGTCAACGTTGTAGGCTGGTACAGGCTCAACTGTCACACCTTCAACTTCCTCTCTTGCACCAATATCAAGCTCGCAAGTCCTGTATCCTTCAGCCATGCAACCGGTTGGGACTATCACAACAGTCTCATCCTTTCTAATCTTTTTAACGGCATCCATGTCCATGTGATCGAAGTGTTCGTGAGTGATCAAAACCAAATCAGCCTTTTCCATCTCCACATCTGGCAAAGCATAGGGGTCAATGTATATCGTTTTGCTACCCTTTATTTTAAAGCCTGCATGCTTCAAAAAGGTAATTTCCACATCCCCATACTTAAACGTTGAAGTCATAATTAATCATGATTGTTTAATTTCTTAAATCTTTCTGGGTTTTTTATTTCAATTCGAAAACTGTAAATAGGAAATTGACAAATCAATACCATGGAAATTGAGGAAATACTCAATCGAGCTTTAGAATTAGAGAAAGAAGCTATAAAAGAATATACCGAAATGAAAAAAGATGCCGATCACGAAACAGCAGACTTACTTGATTTTTTGATTGAGCAGGAAAGGGAACATCTGAGAATGATAAACGAGAGGTTAAAAGCTGTTAAACTTCTGAAAAAATGATTAATGGTACAAACTCGAAATGAAATACATGAAAAACAGAATTAGGATAAGCAAGGCTGTTGTGATAATAAATTGCACCGTGATTCTTTTTTCTCTAACGAGTTCTGCAAGAACTTCTGTATAAACAACAACGGAAGTTGTGAACATTGTCAAAATCAAAAAAGCTATGGATTTTGGCATGCTTTCAATTGCAACAAAATATTCCCAAACCTTTAGTGTGTAGTAGAATACCGCAACAAACTCAATTATAGCAGCAGCCGCTTGCAATGATGACATCCTTTTTTGCATCTCCATGTACTCTTTGTTTCTGAGCATGTCAAGCCTGAGTGAAACTACCGAGAACAAATCCCTTATACCATTCAAGGTTTGTTCGAATTTAGACTCGTAGTACTTCATACTTTCAAGGAAGTCCTTTAATTCTTCTCTCTTTTCAACAAACCATCTGCCCATCTTCCTCGATATTACTTCGAATTTTGTTATATGCTTAAAGATTTCCTCGTTTATGTCTTTGAACTGCATAAACTTCCTGAAGAAATCTACTTGGTATGTGGAAACTTCTGAAAGTATGTTTTTCAATTCCAGCACATCGTTTGTTTTCTTGGCAACCTCTGAAAGCTTTGAAATCTCCTTGATAGTTTCACTTTCCTCCTTAGATATGGTTTTTGCCCTTAAATCGTTCTCTTTCAACAGTATTTCTGATTTCAAAATCTGGATCTGTAGTGCTGGAATCAGGTTATAAAATAGGTTTTCGTCGAATTCCGCATCTAATTCAATCATACTATTCTTAACCCTAAACCTTCCATAAGTAAACTCTTCAAAACCCTTATCCAACTTTACAATTTTTATTGTGATTTTTTCAAGCATGTAACAATTGATATCCAGCTTAAAATCCTTTGAAATCAGAAATCCAATATTTTCACACTTTCCAAGCGTGAAAGTGTCGTTGCCAGCAATCATCTCAGTGTAGTTGAACCTTTTAAATTTTGAGTCGAGAAAAATACCTTTATTCCTCAATTCTTCAAGAACACACTCCATTTCATCTTCATGAAAGTAAATATACTCGTATTCCACAGAAAAGGTAAATTCAAAATAAAAAAAGTTTTGGATGTATTAACAAATACCAAGTGTCTCGTTTGTGATCTTCATACTTTCATCCTTGTCAGCCAACTCAAACATCGCCCTTATTGCATCTATGTTTTCGGGAACAACAATTGCTTCCTGATGGATTGCCTGTGTTACGTAAAGCTCTCCATCCACAACGGATACTGACTCTTTCCAGACAACGTTCTCGAACAAATCGTACCTCATTCTGTATTCCCTGGCAAACTCAATAACCTTTGCAGTTGAAGTAAAACCATCCTCTGCAGATACAAGCATGATTCTTGGCTCCTTATCCAAAACGGCAACAACGTCATCACTTTTCGCATCAGATTCCAGTTCAACGTTTATGGAATGTACGTGCATCAAGGTCGTAGGTATTTTGAAGGCAGTTGTTGTGATATCGACATCCAAAACTGTCTGCACGTCTGGTCCATGGTGGGATGGTAATTTAACGGGATCGGGCATAATTCCATTAACCAACCCCTTCTTGTCCTCTTTGGGATCAACAACCCTTCTTATCATCGTGGCTCTCACCTTTTTAATCCCAAAGTTCTCCCTTATCAGATAAAGCAATCTCGTCAACCCAGTTGTGTTGCAACTCACAACTCTAACAAACTGCTTTCCTTTTGCTTCATCATAATTCGCCAAAGCGTTGAATGAAACCTCGGCAACATCCTTCTTCTCACCACCCTGAAAAATAGCTTTCACGCCAGCTTTTTCGTAGTATTTAGCTTTATTTTCAGCTCCAACCTTGTTTGGACTGCAATCAACAACAATATCCACTTTTTCAATCAGATCCTCGATTGTGCCTTCAACCTTAATTCCCGCATCCTCAAAAACCTTTAATCTTTCCGGAATTGCCGTATACAGCTTGTATCCCTTGTTAACCGCAAGCTTAGCCTCAAAATCGGGTTTTGTTTTTGTAACGCCCACAACTTCCATATCTTTCTGATAACCTATTGCATCCGCTACTCTCTTTCCAATAGTCCCATAACCGTTTATCGCCACCTTAATCATTTTACCCCTCCACAATAATTTTGTGTCCAACCAAGTCCATCAGAGTAACTTTACCAACCAATTCTTTCTTCTCCCCCAAAATTCCGTGTATAATCAGTGTATCTCCTCTAACCTCAATCTTTGTGACATCCTCCATAACCAACTTCTCCTCTCCATCTCTAACCAAAAAAACTTTTGACTCACACATGCAATCACCAAAACTTAGTAGATTTTGATAATTAAAAGGATTACGCAGGTTACCTTTTTAGGTCTGTGCTAAATAATATATCAACAGCAATTATTGGCTAACAGAAAAAAACATAAATAGACTCTTTTTCTTTTTTGTATGATTGAAAAGGGACAAAGTGAACAAAAACAAAATAAAGGGAAGACTATAACAGAAAAGATTTTCTCAAAGGCTTGTGGAAGAGACGTCAAAGCAAATGAGTACGTTTTTGCAAAAATAGATCTGGCTATGATTCACGATATAACCGCTCCTCTAGCAATTAAAGCTTTTAAGGAGATTGCTGGCGATGGAAGGGTCTGGGATTCCTCAAAAATCGTAATGGCTTTTGACCACCAATGTCCTGCAGATAGCATTACCGCTGCTGAAAACCAAAAGATGCTGAGAAAGTTTGCTGAAGAACAAGGAATTCTAAATTACGATGTTAAGGAAGGAATAGCACATCAAATAATGGTTGAAAAACACGTGAAGCCGGGAATGTTGATTGTTGGTGCGGATAGCCACACATGTATGTATGGGGCTTTGGCAGCTTTTTCAACTGGTATTGGATCTACGGACATGGGAGCAGTTTTAGCTTTGGGAAAACTATGGTTTAAAGTTCCAGAAACCATAAAATTCGTTGTTAACGGTAAATTGGACAAACACGTTTATGGCAAAGACATAATATTAAAGCTCATTGGTATTGTTGGTGCTGACGGGGCAAACTACAAAGCCTGTGAATTTACAGGAGAAACTATAAAAACTTTGAGCATGGACCAACGCTTTACAATAACGAATATGGCAATTGAGATGGGTGGTAAGGCAGGAATAATAGGAGTCGATGGCATCACAGAAGGTTACCTAAGACAGAGATTTGATGATTTCGAATGTATAAGCAGTGATGAAGATGCTGTGTATGCGAAAATTGTTGAATTAGATGTTACGAACATGGAGCCGCAGGTTGCAAAACCCCACAGAGTTGATAACGTTGTTGGTGTTTCTGAAGTTGAAGGTATTAAAGCTGACCAAGTTTTCATTGGATCCTGCACCAATGGCAGATTTGAGGATTTGAAAATAGCTGCTGAAATCTTGAAGGGTGAGAAAGTTGCAAAAAATACAAGGCTAATTGTAATCCCAGCATCCCGTTCTCAATATGTTATGGCGTTAAAGGAGGGTTTGATTGATATCTTCGTTGAGGCTGGAGCTATTGTGGAATTTCCCTCATGCGGTCCTTGCATGGGTGGTAGCTTCGGGTTGATAGCAAGTGGTGAAACGAGCGTTTCAACATCAAACAGAAATTTTATAGGTAGACAAGGAAGTCCAGAAGGGAAAATATACCTCGTATCACCAGCAACCGCTGCAATAACCGCAATTTATGGTGAGATCACAGATCCAAGGAAAGCTTAGTTTTTTTGCAATTACAATTATATTACTTTAACCTACAACTTTTTTATTAAATGAATGCTAAATAAAAAAGAGAAAACTTTATATTTTAATAATGTAAGTTTGATGCATGGTTAAAATTGTCAAGTTGCCGAGAGAGGCAGCGTTTTCTATCAGAAATCGATTGATTTTCAGGGGAATACCCTATAAAGAGATAAAGATCGACACCATAGGCGTTGATGAAAAGTACTATCCTGAAGTTGAGAAGATACTGAAAGAATTTGAGCTTAGAGCAAACTTGTAAAGTGATGAAATGGAGCAGGATATTCTTATTGTTGCCTTGCTCATTTTTGGTATGCTTATTTTTGCGTATCTTTTTTTACCGTTAAGTGTGGAATACATAGCCGTTACGGGTATTATCATGTTTGTACTGTTTCTCCTTGGAATGTTTTTAAGTAAAAATTTGTAGCGCATGGCAATTTTAATAAATTGCAGTAGGAATTTAAAGACATGAGTGTTTTGGAGCTGATTAAAAGGTTGAGTAATGCTCACGGTATAAGCGGATTTGAGGACGAAGTAAAGGAGATTGTAAGGGCAGAGTTGGAAAATTATGTCGATGAAGTAAAAATTGATAAGATGGGAAACGTCGTTTGTGTTAGAAACGGTAACGATCTAAGACTAATGGTTGCAGCTCACATGGATGAAATTGGTTTTATGGTGAAGTTTATCGATGACAAGGGTTTTATCAGAATTACACCGATTGGAGGTTGGTTTAGCCAGATTGCTGTGGGGCAGAGAGTAATAGTACATGGAAAAAAGAAGGTTTATGGTGTTGTTGGTTGTAAACCGCCGCATTTAATGAAGGAAGATGAGAGGAAGAAAGCAATTGAAATTAAAGACATGTTCGTAGATGTTGGTGCAAGTAATAAAGACGAGGTTTTGGAGATGGGTATAGAGGTTGGAAATCCAATAACTGTTGATAGAGAGGTTCAAATTCTTCACAAAAGCAGAATTACGGGTAAGGCTTTTGATAACAGAGCTGGTTTGGCAATGATGATTGAAGCCATTAAAACAACAAAAAGTGATGCTACAATCTACGCTGTTGGCACTGTGCAAGAGGAGGTTGGTTTGAAGGGGGCAAGGACTTCAGCTTTTGCCATCGAACCTCACGCAGCCATTGCAACAGACGTTTGCGTTGCTGCTGACTTTCCTGGAGCTGAGTCAAGTTACATGGATGTTAAGCTTGGTAGTGGCCCTGCAATAACAATAGCCGACGCTTCTGGCAGAGGTTTGATAGCCTCTAAGAAAGTACTTGATTGGTTAAAAAGTACTGCCGAGGAAAACGAAATTCCATATCAACTTGAAGTGGCTGAAGGTGGAACGACAGATGCAACAGCCATAAACTTGACGAAAGCTGGAATTCCTGCAGGCGTAATAAGTGTTCCAGCCCGCTACATCCACAGTCCAGTTGAAGTTATAGACTTGCAGGATTTGGAGAATGGGAGTAAGTTAATAGCAAGAGCTTTGGAGACTGCTAAAAAATATTTTAGATGATTTGTTAGCATATTCATCCATTTATCCAACAAAAATTTTTTAAAAGTCCAATTTCGAGATTTGCTTGCTACAAAGCTTACGGGATTTAAACTTGTATTAGTTTTCCATTGATATCAACCTTGTATTTTTCATAAACTGGCTCGATATCTTGTAGTATGCTCTGCTCAACACCTATCAAATAAACTCCACTCTCAAAGTACGTATCCTTTTCCTTACGAATTGCTACAACTACATCGTATAATCTCTCCATAATGTTAAAGAGGTCTTTTTTTAGAATATCTTTCTGGCAGAGGGTTACGGTTGTTACATCGCAGGGTATTGAATTAAAAAGAGATAGCATGTACCTCAAACCAACAATACTGTAAAGCGATGGAATGAAGTGCATTCCAAAGAGAAGGAGAAGGTCGTCTTCACTCAACTCACATACAATTTTTCTTAGATGTGAGAACACGTCATTTAATTTGCCCCTTAGAATGAGTGCATCATCAAACTCTACACACTTGTTTTTCCCAATTGGCGAACACCTCTTCTCACCAACTTTGATAAACCTTGCTTTGCTAACGATTCCAACAATCTCTGGAGATTTTACTGAGAACGACTCGAAACTCTCCCTTAACCTCCTGCAAGCCGTATCTGAAAAGCAGATTATTACGAGATTTTTATTTTTAAAGGTTAAACAGAAGTTGTTATAGAGTAAGCTCAACGCTGGATATGTGGATTCGTATTTTATTAATACACGCTTGTTTTCCAGCTTTTTTATCAAATTTAGAATGTTTATTTCTCTATTAAAATTTGGCATAAGTATTGTAATTACTTGCAAGATATAAATGTTATTGACAAGTAATGTCATCACGAAAACTTAAGCTCTGAAAACTCTTTAAAAATTCTTATTAACCTGTCACATCAACAAAACACGATGATCTGTGAAGCTTGCAATGGCAAGGGTTACGTTGAAATTGAGCAACCTTGTAAGATTTGCAATGGTTCTGGAAAAGCTAAGGGTTTTGATCCTAAGATTACTGCTGAGCTTGGTGAAGAGCAATTGAAGCTCTTTATGAAGGGAATTTGCGGGGTTTGTAAAGGTAAGGGCAAGATAAAAACAATGGAAGTCTGTAAAGTTTGCAACGGAACAGGAAAGGCTGGTAGATGCAAGATCTGTGGAGCTAAAATTGTTGGCAACCATGACTTATGTGCCAATTGCAGAAGAAAACCCCATGCTTATCTGTTAAAAAACAGCTGTGGTTTAGAGGATATCAGATTAAACAGGGTTTATGTGGGAAAAGTTGCAAGTGTAACAGACATAGGCGTTTTTGTTAATTTAAACAAAAGACTGAAGGGTTTAATTCACAGAAAGAATTTAAATAATGCAAACTTCAATGAAGACGACGAGATACTGGTTAAGGTTTCTGGTATAAGGACGTCTGGAGACATTGATTTGATTCCAAGCCCGATGGAGAATTATGCAATCGTTGAGGTTTCTAAGGATGCTCCTTTTGCTCAAATTTCAGAGCTTGAGAAATTTTTAGGTAAAATGGTTGAGTTAAAAGGCAAAGTTACACACATAAGGCAGACTGGTGGTCCTACAATCTTCACGATTTTGGATGAGAGTGGAAGTGTTAACGCTGCTGCCTTTGAGGGTGGAGACAGGGCATATCCTGAGATTAGTGTTGATGAGGTTGTGAGAGTTATAGGTATTGTTAAGAGGAGAGACACGAAAATTCAGGTTGAGATACTTGAGATGGAGAGGTTGTTGGGAGAGGAGGCGTACAAAATCCAAAAAAGCATTCAGGAGGAGCTTGAGAAGAGGAGTGAGCCTACATTTACATCTTTCTTGATAGAAAGTGATGTGTTGGACAAGCTGAAGGATGAGATGTTCAAGGTTGCAAAGGAGTTGAAGAAGGCGGTGTTTGAATCCCGCCCAATCATAATTCGACACCACTGGGATGCCGATGGGACGTGTGGTGGAGTGGCTTTGGAAAAGGCTTTGGTTGAGTTGGTTGAGGATGTTCATGCCGATAGCGAGGCTAAGTATTACTTGGTTAAGAGGAGGGTTTCAAGAGCACCTTTTTACGAATTAGAAGATGTTGTTAGAGATATCGATGAATCATTGGAAGATGCAGACAAACATGGTGATAAGATACCCCTCGTAGTCTTAGTTGACAACGGTTCAGGTTATGAGGATATCCCAGCCATACAGCAGTTTTTACTTTTTGGAGCAGACATCATAACCATTGACCACCACTTTCCCGATAAGGAGGTCGATAGGTATCTATTGCATCACGTAAATCCATATAAAGCTGGGGGAGATAGCAATTACACTTCAGGAATTTTGTGTGTCGAGATTGCAAGGATGATCCATCCAAACATCGATTTGAAGGATTTGGCTGCTGTGTCGGTGGTTGGAGATAGGAGTGAGGGTGAGGTTTTGAAGTACGTCGATATTAGTGGGTTGAGCAAGGAGGAGCTTTACGACATTGCCTTAGCTTTGGAATATGAAGGATTTTACTTGCGATTTAGGGCTTCAAGCTACATAATGCACGAAATACTTGGTTTTGGAAGGAAAGACAGGCAGAAAAAGCTTGTTGAGATGCTTTCTGGTTATGCGAAAGAGGCAATTGAGGAACAAGTAAAAACAGCCATGGAAGGTGTAAAGGTTCAGGAATTGCCAAATGGAATTGTCTTAGCAGCCTTAGATGTTGAAAACTACGCAAGAAGATTTACATTTCCACCACCTGGCAAGTTAACGGGAGAGATACATGACAGGTTGAAGAAAAAGCACAATCGCTTGGTTACAATTGGATACGGGCCCGATTTTGCTATCATCAGAAGTGAGGGTGTTGAATTAGACATTCCAAAAATTGTAAAGGAGTTGCAAGAGGAGATAGTTGCTGGTGTTGAAGGTGGAGGACATTTGGTTGTTGGTTCGATAAAGTTCATTCCTGCAAAGAGAAAGGATGTTTTAGCTAAGCTTGCGGCAAAAATTAGTTCGATACAGTGATTTTATCTAATCAAACTATCCCCGTCTTCTCAATGGCAATCTCAAAGTCGTTTTTAGTTGGATTCAAGTCTTCGAGTATTGTGTACCTCTTTCTTCTTATCTTTTTTGCGTACTCCAAAGCCTCAATGAGCTGTTCTTTTGTTAATCCAATTTCTTTGGCTGTCGTTGGAGCGTGAATCTTTTCAAGGGATTTCTTTATCAGCTCCCAATCACCAATACCATAAGCCTTTTCATGGAAGTACTCCATTATTATCGTCCCCAGTCCAACTTGCTCCCCATGTGTCCCTTTACCGTATCCCAGATAATCCAGAGCATGGCTGAACTTGTGTTCTGCACCGCTGACTGGTCTGCTATTACCTACCAGCGAAATCGTGACACCACTCAAAATCAAACCTTTAACAAGTAGTTCTAAATGCGATGGGGTTTTCAAATCAAGCCTTTCAGCCTCCACAAGTAACAGATTTGCTGGCATCAAAGCCATTGATGCAGCTACCTCGTTGTATTCTTCACCAACAACGTCTTTGCCCAGCTTCCAGTCCTTTACTGCAGTAACATTCGAAATTAAATCGCCATAACCACTCCTTACAAGCCTTATTGGGCTATTTCTTATGATTGTGATGTCCGCAAGGACCGCTGCTGGAGGGTCTGTAGAAATTGAAATTGGCTTGCCTCTCTCCCTGAAACTCGCTATAGGCGATGCAATACCATCGTGAGATGCGGTGGATGGGATACTTATGAATGGTACGTTAATTTCAGTAGCTAAAACCTTTCCAAAATCCAAAACTCTCCCACCACCAACTCCAACAATACCATCAACTTCCTCAAACCCAATTTCAAATTCCACTTTTCTGACGCTCCCAACCTTTAATGATGTTACAAAAATCGTTCTCAAAATCAATCCTTCTAACCGCTCCTCAATTCTGCTTGCAGTAGCTTTGTAAACGTTTTTTCCTGTAACCAGTATGACAGATGAGCATTCCATACCCTCCAAAATGTTTCTGATCTTCTTTCTTGCATTTTCTGAAACTTCAACAATGCGTGGAAAACCCACATTTTTTAAATGACCTACAAGCTTTCTCATTTTATCACCCTTAAATTTAAATAGAAAACGAATAAAATTTCTTTCATCAAATATAAGTATTTCGCTCTTTTTGAAATTATTATAAAAATTGATTAATTTATTTTGACTTATTACTTTTGTAACACTTTTGCACCGTTCTCATTACCTAATACTACAAAATCTATCAGCTTTGAGGGGAACAAACCGTTTTCAACAACACCTGGAATCGCATTGAGATCCCTTTCCAAATTCTCAACATCGTCAATCTCCATCAAACAATCGACAATGAAGTTTCCGTTGTCAGTTATCACTGGACCAAGCTTTTTTTCTGCAATTCTCAACTCAACTTTTTTGGCAATTTTGTACAGTCTATTAACAACACATGCGTACGCAAATGGCAAAACTTCGATAGGAATGGCTTTGTCCAGTTTTGACGAGTATTTGGTTTCATCGGCGATTATTATCACTTTTTTTGAGGCAGAAATTACGATTTTTTCCCTCATTAACGCCGCTCCACCCCCCTTCAAGCAGTTAAAATTGTAATCGATTTGATCAGCCCCATCAACACAAACGTCTGGTTCGGGATATTGAAACAGATCTACAACCCTAACTCCGCTTTTTATGGCAGCAATGTGCGATTGGTAGGAAGTTGGTATGCCATAAACGTTTAGACCTTCATTCCGTATTTTCTCGCCAAGCAACTCCAGAAAAATTTCAACGGTTGTGCCACTTCCAATACCTAAAACAACCCCATCTTCAATAAACCTCAAAGCCTCCTTAGCCGCATTAGCTTTTGCCTCACTCATTCAAACCAACTCCTTATAACATCAAAATCCACATTTGCTGTTAGATCAATTGATAAGGGAGTTATTGAAACCTTTCCGTTCTTCAATGCATGTATGTCTGTATCCTTTTCTGCCTCTTTTCTCTCAACCCCACTTATCCAGTAGTACTTCCTGCCCCTCGGATCGTATCTTTTCTCAATTCTCGTTTTGTACATTTTCTTTGCTAACCTCGTTACTTCTACCTCTCCATTTGGTTTGGATGGCACGTTTACATTCAACACATCAACTCCCATTGGCATTCCCTTCTTTAAAACAACTCTGGCAATGCTTCTCAAAATTTCCTTGGCAAAGCCAAAGTCGTAGGGTTTGAAAAACAGTTCAAACTTCTCAACATCGGGTAACTCCATTGATATAGCTATCGCATTGCTACCTTGGGTTGCCGCTTCCAAAGCCGCACACACAGTTCCAGAAGTTGTTACCGCCTCGGTTGATAAGTTCTCACCAAGATTAATCCCTGATATTGTAATGTTCGGGACTTCACCGATTACTTCGTGAATCCCAATAATTACAGCATCTGTTGGGGTACCATCGACTGCATAAACTTTTATGCCGTTCACATTGACTTCCGAAACTCTTATTGGCTCCATTATTGACATACTTCTTCCAACACCGCTTTTCTGGACTGCCGGAGCAACCACGTAAATCTCTCCTAAACCACGTAAAGCTTCATAACTCGCTTTAAGTCCTGCAGAGTACAGTCCATCATCGTTTGTTATTAGAATTTTTGGAGCCATGTTATTCTAGTTTGCTCTCATATTCAACCAACATTTCCATAATTCTCTCTACCAACTCATCGTCGATACCCTCATCGACATAACTAACGCCAAAATGTTCTGCCATCTCTTTAACCCTCTCAAAGTGGAACTTTAGCTGGGTTAAAGTGTAGGCTTTCAGCAAATCAAAGTTCTTTTTTGCCTCATCAATCGTAATACTACCATCTCTGTATGTTTTAACTATGTATTCACCATCACTCTTGAACATTTTTTCAATTTCTTCTTTGTTTGTCAATTGTTTGACCAAGTTTTCAACATCCTTCTTTTGCAGAACATCAGCCATTTTTTCCAGATAGGAGTTTTTGTAAAACATACTTCCACCTATACGGACTTATTTTCAAGTTTTACAATTCTTTCGGTTTGTTTTTTATTTTGTTTTTCACTCAATTTCCTTTAATTTCTCATAAAGCAGTGGAACGAACAATCCAACGTCTGTAACGATTCCGATTGCCTGAGCTGTTCCCCTATCGATAAGTTTTGTGACTGTTGCAGGGTTTATGTCAACGCATATCGTTTTTACCGTTGAAGGTAGTAAGTTACCAACCGCAATGCTGTGGAGCATGGTGGCAAGCATTATTACCATGTTTATGCCCTTCAAAGCCCTCTTCATTTCCTTCTTAGCCTCCATAACGTCTGTTATTACCTCTGGCAGTGGCCCATCGTCTCTTATTGAACCAGCCAACACAAACGGAACGTTGTTTTTGATACATTCATACATTATCCCGTCCTTAATAATTCCTGCCTCAACTGCTTTTTTAATTCCACCGGCAGCTATCACCTTGCTGATTGTGTACAAATGATGTCTGTTCCCTCCTGGTACAGGTTTTCCACTTCGTATGTCCATGCCAAGGGATGTGCCAAAAATTGAAAGTTCGATGTCATGGACAGCAACAGCATTCCCGCTCAGTAGTAAATCAACATAACCATCTCTGATCATTCCTGCCAATGCATCTCTAGCTCCAGTATGATCTACGGCAGGACCGGCAACAACGGCAATCTTACCACCATTTTTCTTCAAGTTTACAATTTCTCGGGCAACGATTTCGATTATTTCCTCGGTTGGTCTTTCAGACGATACACTGCCCCCCATAAATTGAAAGTAGGTGGATTTTCTAGGTCTTTCAGGTGGAATTACCCTAACACCCCTCTCCCCAACAACAATCAAATCTCCCTTTTCAACCTCACCAATTGATATGCAAACTGCTTTGTTGTTTCTAATTGCTATAACCCTATCCATGCTTATGTCCTCCACCTCCATCCAGACTCCCTTGTAGTTTATGAACGTTGGATGGTTTGTTGTTACGTAAAACCCGTCGGGCAGCACCTTGTTTGCTGGTGCCTCTTTTAGTTCCACCTCTTCAACCTCAGGAATTTTCGCCCCCAACTTGTGTAATTCGTGTAAAATTTTGTTCAGATGCTCTTCATCTTTTCCAATTACGATAAGCTTAGCATAACTGTAATCCTCCTTTTTCTTTCCAACATCAAACTCAACTATCTCGAATTCACCTTCCAGCTCGAGAATCGTATCCAACACCTTTGTAAATATCATCGAGTCAATCAGATGTCCAGTAAACTCCAATTCTTTGGATATCATTTAAACACCTCTTCAATGTACCTCTTCGATTCAATTATAGCGTCTCTCTCTCTCAACTCCAGAGTTAAATATCCTTTATATGTTTTTGGTAGTATGTTCAAATCAACCTTTCCTTTTCCCAACGCCAAATGCTCATCGTAAACGCCATTGTTGTCGTGTAAATGCACGTTTCTAATTCTATCAAAGTTGTTCAAGAAGACATCGTGCCCCTCTTTAACGTAGTAATGTCCAATATCAAACGTTAAACTCAATTCGGTGTTATCAAGTAAAAATTCTATTGCCGCCTTTAAACGTTCATCAATTTCAATGGTGTTTTCTAACGCTAAAACGGATGGATTGTCAATGGTCTCCAAAAAGGAATAAAGTTCAGTCGTTAAAACGTTGTAGTTGTGTTCAGCATACAAATCTTTTTGAAATACAAAACCCTTTGCAGTTATAAAGCCCGGATTCCACCCTATATGAAATGTTATTAGTTCAGCCCCACACTTTTCGGCAAAAAATATTGTCCTTCTCAGCTCCTCATAACTTGCCTTCCTGAAAACTTCACTTATGGAAATGAAATTTGTGGTTGTGGCAGGGGCATGAATCAACACATCCAAATCGTAACTGCCCTTAAGCTCTAAAATCTCGGCAAAACTCAATTTTTCATAGCAGTAATACGGATGGTCCATCAGAATTTCCACATGGCTGAACTTGTTTTGTGACGCAAATTCAAAAACCTCCTTTGGTTTTTGATAAATGTCGGGTTGCATTCCCAGCTTTATGCTCATCTAATCACCTGACAACCATTGTGCCTATTCCTCTCTTTGTAAACAACTCGAGCAGTATGGCGTGGGGCTTTGAGCCGTTGATTATGTGTGCCTTCTCAACTCCCCCATCCAATGCCTTTATTACAGCTTCAACCTTTGGAATCATCCCTCCCTGCAATTTCCCGCTCTTGAGCATGTCTTTCAATTCTTTTGCACTCATATTGGAGACTAGAGAATTCGGATCGTTCAAATCAGCCAAAATTCCATCTACATCTGTTAACATTATCAGCTTCTTAGCCTTTAAAGCAGCAGCAATGTCTCCTGCAACCAGATCAGCATTCAGGTTGTATGTGTTACCCTCCAAATCAGTAGCAATTGGTGAGATAACAGGAATAAACTTGTTATCAAGCAAAACTTTCAGTATGTCAGGGTTGACGAACTCCGTCTCACCAACGAAACCCAAGTCGATGATCTTCTCCTCCTCACCTTCTCTTTTCCTCACCTTCTTCTTTTTTGCGATAACGAGCAATCCATCTTTGCCACTTATGCCAACAGCTTTGCCACCGTTCTTGATGAAAGTGGTAACGATTTTTGAATTGATCTTTCCATCCAGAACCATCTCAACTACCTCCATCGTTTCTTTGTCTGTAACCCTTAACCCATCTACAAATCTCGGCTTTAAGCCAAGTTTTTCCATCTTTTCCGAAATCTCGGGGCCACCACCATGGACAACGACTGGCTTAATTCCAACAAAGTAGAGCAGTAAGATATCTTTAATTGTATCTTCAAGCATGTTTTCTTTGACTATCGCATGACCACCAATCTTTATGACCATGTAGGAGCCGTGGAATTCTTTGATGTAAGGTAAAGCCTCGATTAGTATTCCCACATCATCCATAAAGTTGGCAGGATGTTGTAAATTATAAAGGTTTTTGATTGTGTGTTTGAACAGTTATAATGGTTTAGAATTTTTGTCAATTGATAACTTATAGAAACAAATTTTTGAAATGCGATCCAATCATAAACGTGGTCGGCTACATCTTAATCTTAAGGCTCAACGAAGATAAGAGGATTAAAGTTGGAAGCTTAGGCGAAGTTAGCTTCAAAAAAGGCTATTACATGTATGTGGGAAGTGCAAAAAACAGCATAAAAAGAATTGAAAGGCACTTTAAAAGTAAAAAGAGATTGAGGTGGCACATTGACTACTTGAGCACCAATTCTGAAGTCTTGGATGCTATGCTGTTTCACATTGAGGAGTGTGAATTAGCCAATACACTGTCAAAACACTTTGAAAAAATCAAAAATTTCGGCTGTTCTGATTGCAAATGTTACAGTCACCTATTTTATTCTACTAACAACCCAGTTAACAAATTAAAGGGATTGTTCAAGGAACTTACAAGCTTCACAAGTAGACGTATGTAGCATCGATGATCCCATCCAACTTTATCATCTTATTTAATACCTCCTCAGTTGGTGGATCATCCACGAGCAACAGCATCAATTGTACTCCTCCAGGTTTATCACCATATCTCCCAACGATCATTCCTGCGATGTTTATTCCGTACTGCCCACACAGAGTTCCAACCCTGCCTATTACCCCAGGCTTGTCTTCATGCATCGAAATTATGTAGTGTCCTTCTGGGATGAAGTCAACTTTGTACAAATCGATCTTCACAATTCTGTATTCCTTACCAAAGCACGTTCCCGCAATGTATATGCCTTTACCGTCAGCGATGTTGATTTCCAACAGACTTTCATAGTGTTCAACGCTTTCCGTTTTGCTTTCTTCAACCACAATTCCTCTATCTTTTGCTATTGGCATCGCAGAAACGTGGTTTATGTTCTCCCCCAGTATTGGCTCAAGTAATCCCTTAAGCAAAGCTCTTGTTAGAAATTCCGTGTTTTTCTCGGCAATTTTACCCCTGTATGTTACTCTAACGTGCTTGAATTTCTTGTTAAGCCTTACACAGGCAATTTTTCCCATTTTTTCAGCCAGCGTTAAATAGGGCATCATGTATTCGTATTCAGCAGGGTCAATTGATGGCAGATTGACGGCATTCTTAACTGGCAATCCTTTATACATGTTTATTATCTCCTCAGCAATCGTCATGCCAACGCTTACCTGAGCTTCTCTCGTTGATGCACCGATGTGTGGAGTGGTTATAACATTGTCGAGTTTTACTAACGGATTGTTTTCAGGTGGCTCTTTCTCATAAACATCCAAGGCTGCAAAGGCTATCTTACCATTGGTTAAAGCCTTGTATAAAGCCTCCTCATCAACAATCCCTCCTCTGGCACAATTTATCAAATAAGCCCCATTCTTCATCATCTCTATTTCCTTGTGTGAGATGAGCTTGATAGTCTCCTTCGTTTTTGGAACGTGAATCGTTACTATGTCAGAGTTTTTTAACAATTCATCCAACTCAACAAGCTTTGCCCCAACAGCTTGGGCTTTTTCCTTGCTTATATACGGATCGTAAGCTAAAATGTTCATCTCAAATGCTCTCATCCTTTTCGCAACCTCGTAGCCTACCCTGCCCAACCCAATTATGCCTATCGTTTTACCCCTCAATTCCATTCCGACAAATCTCTTCCTCTCCCATTTGCCCTCTTTAACACTCTTACAGGCTTGAGGAATCCTTCTTGCCGCTGACAAAATCATGCCGACTGTCAATTCAGCAGTAGAAACTGTGTTACCTCCAGGGGCATTAACAACAACAATGCCTTTCTGTGTTGCTGTATTTACATCAATGTTGTCTATGCCAACACCAGCCCTTCCGATGATCTTGAGGTTTTTTGCAGCTTCAATAACATCCTTAGTAACCCTGGTCTGACTCCTGACAACAATTGCATCGTAGTCTGAAATAATCTTTAACAGCTCATCTTTGCTCAAACCAGTTTTGACATCAACTTCTAATCCAGCATTCACCATCGCTTCAATAGCCTCATCCGATATCGGGTCTGACACTAGTACTTTCATTGGAATTAAAGCTTTGTAAAAAGGATTATAAATTTTTGCTTTATTTTTTGTTAAGTGTGCTAAAAGCATTTCAGTTGAAAGATATTTTATAGCCACCAAACATAAGTTATGCAAGCCGAAATCAACGATTACGATTTCCCACCTTACCGCCCCCCAAGTGAGGCTGGAAGTTATTTGGTTAGAGTGATCAGGGGTTGTACATGGAATAGGTGTTTGTTT
>Ga0180301_10000417_pt1 | contig 33025 bp, 32 predicted proteins | sample GuaBasSediGuay16_FD_121797 | JGI IMG/M metagenome (GOLD analysis project Ga0180301, IMG submission 121797) | Subseafloor sediment microbial communities from Guaymas Basin, Gulf of California, Mexico - Guay16, Core 4569-2, 12-15 cm | ecosystem: Environmental > Aquatic > Marine > Hydrothermal... | reverse complement strand
CGAACAGTTTGATCATCTCGCCAATTCGGCGGATGTTTTCAGCTCTGTCTTCAGGCCGAAATGATAGATCTGAGCAAAGGCCGTGCCGAACATTGTCCCCGTCAAGTACATAGGTGGAGCAACCCCGGCTATGCAGCTCTTTTTCAACCAAGTGGGCAATGGTTGATTTGCCGGAGGCCGAAAGGCCTGTAAACCAAATGACCGCTCCCCTGTGGCCATGCAGCCTTTCTCGATCCTTGCAAGAGACGTAGCCGTCGAACCAGGTGATATGGTTATTTTGTGCTATTTTTTCCACTTTACAGGTCTCCGTTAGATTGTATTTATTGGGCTCGTTGTGTTTGTCGAGCTCATTGTGTCTTTCGTGTCTGTTGTGTCTAACGCAATTTCACTTTCACGTATTATAGCCATTAGGATTGTTTTTGTGCCAGGTCCAGGCAGTTTCTACAATCGTCTCAAGGTCAGGAAATTCCGGCCGCCAGCCCAGATCCTTCATGGCTTTTTGACTCGAACTGATAAGGACGGCGGGGTCGCCAGGGCGCCTTGCCACAACTCTTGCTGGAATCTCTTTGCCGGTTACACGCCGGGCGATTTCAATGACCTGTTTCACCGAATAACCCTCACCATTTCCGAGATTGTATTGTCCGCCCGGCGAGCCTGCAAACAACCGCTCTAAGGCAAGTAGGTGGGCTTGAGCTAAGTCATTGATGTGAATGTAATCCCGGATACATGTGCCGTCCGGGGTTGGATAGTCATCCCCGAAGATCTCTATCAGGGGCCGCTGACCAAGGGCAGCCTTAAGAACCAGCGGGATAAGATGTGTTTCTGGATCGTGATCTTCTCCCAACTCACCATCAGGGTCTGCGCCAGCCGCATTAAAATACCGGAGACAAACCGATTCCACCCCATAGGCCTTCCTGAAATCGTCCAGTATCTGTTCAACCATGACTTTGGTCCTGCCGTACGGATTGATCGGTTCTTGAGGGTGGTCCTCGGCTATAGGGATTTCAACCGGCTCCCCGTAAATCGCACAAGAAGATGAAAATATGAAGCGGCCGATATTCCTTTCAACCATGACCTCAAGGAGGGCCAGGGTGTTGGCCACATTATTCTGGTAGTATTTGGCCGGTTCCTTGACCGATTCCCCGACATAACAGAAGGCAGCAAAGTGCATGACGGCTGAGATGGCATAGTCTGAAAATATTTTATGAAGCAGGCTGGCATCATTTATGGAACCCTGGAAAAAAGGCCCATACTTTACCGCCCCATGGTGGCCACAAACAAGGTTGTCAAGAACGATCGGCCTGTAACCCTTCCTGAAAAGGCACTTGGCCATATGTGAACCAATATATCCGGCGCCACCCACAACCAAGATGTCTTTCATGGCAAATGCTCCTGAATCCTTTCACTGCATCCGTTCGCAAAGGCGGGTCATGCGCTTTTTCGGGGTGTCGTTTCGCAAGGCAATGGCCAGGGCTTGCTTGGTTCCAATGAGCACAACCAACTCTTTTGCACGGGTCACCCCGGTATATACAAGGTTTCTCTGAAGCAGCATAAAGTGTTGAATCATCACCGGTAGGATCACAGCCCTATATTCTGAGCCCTGGGATTTGTGCACGGACACGGCATAGGCCAGAACAAGCTCGTCGAGTTCACCAAACTCATAGTCGACAGCCCGGCCATCGTATTCCACAGTGATTTTTTGCATATCGCGATCAATGCGGCTGATGGTTCCAATATCCCCGTTGAAGACTTCTTTTCCATAATTATTTCTAACCTGCATGACCTTGTCCCGGCACTTAAAGGTACGTCCCATACGCTCAATCGTGTCGTTGGAAGGATTCAGAGCCTGTTGAAGCACGCGATTAAGGTTCGTTGTGCCGACAATCCCCTTGTGCATGGGGCTCAGCACCTGGATGTCTGACAAGGGGTCAAGCTTAAAACGACCTGGAATCCGCTCACAGCAAAGCTCCAAGATGATTGAAAGCACCTTTTCGGGATCCTCTTGCTCGATAAAGTAAAAATCCTCCAAGGTATCACGGTTGGAATCTGGCATTGTTGGGGGAAACCCCTGGTTGATCCTGTGGGCATTTACGATGATCAGACTCTTCTGGGCCTGTCTGAAGATCTCTTTTAAAAATACAACAGCGACCTGATTGGAGTCGATCATATCCCGAAGCACATTTCCAGGCCCCACAGAAGGAAGCTGATAGACATCGCCCACCAGGATTAGCACGGCAGTCATGGGAACCGCCTTAACCAGGTGATACATCAAAAAGGTATCGACCATGGATGCCTCATCCACAATCACCACATCAGCATCCAATGGGTCTTTTTCGTTTTTTTGAAACCCGCCGCTTTTGAAGTTATACACGAGAAGACGATGGATCGTTTTTGCCTCATGGCCTGTGACCTCCGAAAGCCTTTTGGCCGCCCGGCCCGTTGGTGCACAAAGCACAACCTGCTTTCCGGCTGCCTCAAAGACCGCCAGGATAGCCTTGACCAAGGTCGTCTTACCCGTCCCAGGTCCACCCGTAATAATCGACACCTTATGGGAAAGTGCTGTATGCAGGCCAAACCATTGTTCTTTTGCAAGCATGATGGCCAGTCTGTATTGAATTAATCTTTCTATACGCCCAGCATCCATACCAAGGGCCTTGACGGGGACAGAAAACAGGGCCTTAAGGCGGTTGGCCAATCCCACCTCGGCCGCATAAAAAGTTTTCAGGTAGACCGCTGTCATCGCCTTGGACGGATCATTCTCAAGGTGAAAGTCTTCCAGGACAATGCGCCCCGACGCCGCCAGATTTTCCACAGCCGTCTCAAGCACGGTGCGGTCTATCTCAAGGAGCGTTTCAGCCCGATCCTGTAGTTGATCATACAGGACAAACATATGTCCCTCATTAGACATCTTTTCCAACACATGAATGATGCCCGCTTCAGCCCGTATCATGGCATCTTTGGCAATGCCGACTTTTTCTGCAATGCGGTCAGCAATGAGAAAGCCGATGCCGAATATGTCAGATGCCAGCCGGTAAGGGTTTTCCCGCACCACCCGGATAGCATCATGGCCGTACTGCTTGAATATCTTGGCGCTATAGCCGGTGCTCACCCCGTGGCCCTGAAGAAAGATCATCACGTCCCTGATTTCTCTTTGACCTTCCCAGGCCTTGAGAATCATCTGAAGTCGCTTTTCGCCAATCCCTTTGACGCCGAGGAGATCATCAGGAGAATGTTCAATGACCTCCAGGGTCTTGGTACCAAAGCGTTCCACCAATCGCTTTGCCATCTCAGGGCCAATCCCCTTGATCAGGCCTGACCCCAGGTACTTTTGAATTCCGTGGATCTGGGCGGGAAGACTGACACGATAGCCAGTGGCCTTAAACTGCTGTCCATATTTGGGATGGGTCTCCCAGTCTCCCCAGAGCCTCAATACCTCGCCCAGCGTGATCCCTGTCAGTTGGCCTACGACTGTCACCAGTTCGGGGTTTCCCCTGACCTTTAACTTGGCTACTGTGTAGTGGTTGTCCTCGTTATGGTAGACAATCCGTTCCAGGTGGCCTTCCAGGGTTTTTGTCATAAAGGATTCCTGCACAATGATAACAGTTCTTCATTATTGAGGTAAGGGAAACTACTCCTCTTACCCCTGTATTGTTACGCAAGGGGCATAGTAAGTAATTAGACGTATTTTGAATAGGTTAACGAACGCAGAGCAATATGTCAATCGATTTGAACGCCCTTCTTGCCAGCCTTTATCAGCCTTCGGCCAAATCGTTTCCCATTGAGTATTACAACTACGTCTGATAGGATATTTTAATGCCGCAAGTAACCTTTCGCTTCTATGAAGAGCTGAATGAATTTCTCCCAAGGGAAAAGAGGAAGAAGGATTTTCCCGTCTCTTTCAGTCCAAACAGCACGGTCAAGGAAGTGATTGGATCCCTGGGCGTCCCCTATACCGAGGTTGACCTGATCCTTGTAAATGGTGTGTCGGTGGACTTCACGTACCCCCTTGAAGGTGGAGAGCGGGTCAGTGTCTACCCTGTTTTTGAATCTTTCGATATTAGGCCTTTCAGGCGCCTCGGGCCAAGGCCGCTACGACATGTCAGATTCATCGCAGACGTCCACCTTGGCAAGCTGGCAAGGTACCTGCGGCTTTTTGGATTTGACACGTTCTATAACAACGACTTCAACCCGAATGCCCTCATCAAGCTCTCTGTTCAGGAAAATCGAGTGTTGCTAACTCGGAGCAAACATCTTTTGAAGCGCAAACCCATAACCCGCGGGATTCTGGTCAGAGATGTTGATACCAGAATGCAGCTTAAATCGATCTTCCAGCGTCTGGATCTATACGCTGAAGTACGCCCCTTTTCAAGATGTCTTTACTGCAATGGGCTACTCGAACCCACATCAAGGCAAGAGGTTGCCCACAGGCTCCCCGAAAGGGTGAAGGCCACCTACCGAGCGTTTTTTTTGTGTACTGCCTGTCATCGGGCTTACTGGAAAGGGACCCACTTTAAACGGATGAGCCGTTTCGTACAGGATGTGCTCGGGACATAGAGGTTTTGCGTGTGTGTATGGTTGTTTGGGCAACAGACCGTGATTATATTATTGACTTTACGGTTAGGATCTTATACAAATTTAGGTTGTGGAGCTGGGAAAAATCAGGAACATCGGCCTGGCCGCCGCAGCTCGGGCAGGCGAAATCCTTCAAAATTACTGGGGCAAAACCCATACAGTCGAAAAAAAAGGCGCTATTGATTTGGTCACCGAAGCCGACTTGGCCTCTGAAAGTGCCATCATTCAGCTCATCCGGGCTGTTTTCCCAGACCACAGCATCTTAGCCGAGGAAAGTGGTGTCACTCCGGGGACAGACCCGTATGAGTGGATTATAGATCCCTTAGATGGGACCACCAATTATGCTCATCACTTACCCTGGTTTTGTCTGTCCATTGCCTTTGCTTTTGAAGGGGATATTGTATTTGGGTTGGTCTTGAATCCGGTTACAGGGGAACTCTTCTGCGGTACCCGAGGTCAGGGCGCATCGCTCAATGGCCGACCCATTCATGTCTCCAGCACAAAGCGTCTTCGTGAAAGTTTACTGGTCACGGGCTTTCCCTATGACTTGCAGCCCGTGATACGACCGTTGATTTGCCGTCTCGAGCGATCCCTCATGGCTGCCCAGGGGATTCGCCGGCTGGGGTCAGCGGCCCTGGATTTATGTTATGTGGCCTGTGGCAGATTTGACGGTTTCTGGGAACAAAATCTGGCCCCATGGGATACAGCAGCTGGTATGGTCATCGCCCAGGAAGCCGGAGCAACCATTTCCGACTTTTCAAATCGACCTTATGGCATCGAAAAAAAAGAAATTGTAGCAACAAATGGCCATATCCACCACGAGATGGTGGCGCTGTTAACGTATGATGAGAAAAACGATTCTTGATCCAAAGCTCTTAAAAGACAAGTTCGACTGCTTTGGGCACTACGATCCTGACGACACCCTCTGCCGGAATTGGTGTCAGTTAAATATTCGTTGCGCTATTGCGCAGGATCAGTATCTTCAGCTTGAAATACTGGAAGATTTTTTCGAGACTGGGCTGGAATCGGACAGGGTGCAATAGCCCTTTCCACCAGCACCAGAGGGTGGCAAACCTTGATTCTTCCAGCCAGACCCCGTCGGCCTATTCCCTCGGCAAACTGCAAAAGACACCCGGTGCAACCCGTTACAATCCTGTCGGGTTTCACCTTTTCCAAGTCCTGCATCCGCCGGTCCAGAATTTTCATCGACAGGGAGAAATGAAAAAGGTTAAAATCCCCTCCGTGGCCACAACATTGGCCGGGGTGTGGGGCTTCCACCAGTTGCACCCCGGGTACCGCCGTAAGGAGTCTTCTGGGGGCCTGTGTGATTCCCTGCCCGATTCTTAGATGACAAGGGTCATGGTAGGCCACGCGCAAGGTCCCTGTGCTGCCCGGGGCTTCACCCGAATGAAGGGTCTTAAGGTATGCCTCAAGGCCAAGATGGTCTACCAGAAAGGCCATAGCGTCCATGTGCTTTTGAGCCATTGAGGCTGCAGCATCACAGGATGAAGGATCGTCGGCAAACAGCGACGCCAAAGCCTTGAGATGGGACCCACAGGAGGCACACACGGTCAAAATGGCATCAAGCTTCAAAGATGCAAACACCTCAATATTCTTTCGGGCCAACTTTCGGGCGGTTTTGGTATCACCGGAGACGAAGGCAGGTAGCCCACAGCAAACCTGGTCCCGGGGTATGAATAGAGTTCCTCCTATCTGCCGCAAGATGCGTACAAGGGCCCACGCCATCTCTGGAAAGAGATAGTTGGCACCGCAACCCACAAAAAATCCAATTCGTGGGCCTTCTGCGCTGACGTCTGGCCGGGGTCGGAAGTCATCCAGAAAAGGGGTCCAGGCAATGGGGGGAACGGTGTGCCTTTCGGTAAAAAACGAGAGAGGAAATCGAAGATGGAGACCGCTCGTCTCGGGAATCTTTTTGCACACCAGGGCCTGGAGGAGCGCGCCACCTTTGAGAAGGACTTTGGCGGGCAAGTGCCCTTTCCTGACGTTCCTGAGGACTGTCCTGCGCGATTTGGGTTTCTTTCCGGCCGCAAAGAACCACTGGCGACCCGATTGGATCATCAAAGTGGTCTGAACCCTGTTTGCACAAACCTGAGCGCATGCACCGCACAGAAGGCATCGCGAAAGGATTTCTTCAAAGCGGCTTGACCACCTGAGGGTTCCCTCTTTTACACATTCCAGGAGAGCCAATTTTCCACGGGCCACATCAACTTCTCGGAAGGTCGTCTGGTAAACAGGGCACGCACTCATGCATTGGCCGCACCGCTTGCATCTATTCAGCTCAGTTTCCATTTTTCATACTCATATCACATCGAGTCAAAGGGCTTCCAGTGGATTCTGTGCACTGTCCAGAGGGATCTTTTTTACAATCAGCAGCGGGATTCATAGAAAAACACAAAGGAGGTTGTCATGCAAAGGGATGAAACAAAACGTTTAATGATTCTGGTCGATCACTGGATCAGACACAATCGCGATCACACAAGTGAATATCTAAGGGTGGCAGAAAGGCTGGAATCTGAGGGGTTGGCTGAAATAGCCACAAGGATCAGAAAGGCATCTGAGATTGTTTTACGGGCCAATGAGCGCCTTTCCGCGGCAAAAGATACGCTGGCACAATACCAAAAAGGTGTTTGATTAAGGCAAAGAACGCTCGTAGGTAATTTGCAATTTTCCCTTTGGATGGGGGCCCACGATCTCACCGATGATCGCTGCCGATCGAGAGCCTTCGCCTTTCAATTCTTTAAGGCAGGCCCCAGCCTTATCCGGCCCAATGGAGATGACCAGGCCCCCTGAAGTCTGAGGATCAAAGACAAGATCTGTGAAGACCGTTTCCACCTCGGGTTTAATCTCTACCATGTGCTCGCAGAAATGTTTGGTCGCATAACTTCCAGCCGGGATCAGGCCCATCAAGGCGTATTCTTTGGCTTCAGGCATGATGGGGATCTTTTCGGCGTGGATGGCGATCTCCACGTGACTTCCTCTGGCCATTTCCAAAAGGTGTCCCCCCAGGCCAAAGCCGGTCACATCCGTGCAGGCATGCGCCTCATGTTTTAGCATGACCTCAGAGGCTTTTTTATTCAGGGTTGAGCAAACCTCAATCATGGCTTCCAGGGCCTTTTGGCTGGCCAGCTTCCCTTTAACGGCCGTGGCAATGATACCTGTTCCGATGGGTTTGGTCAGGATAAGTTGATCTCCGGCTTTAGCACCTTGATTGGTCAAGAATTTCTCAGGATGCACAATGCCTGTCACAGAAAGGCCATATTTTAGTTCCTGGTCATCCACGCTATGGCCGCCCACCAGGACAGCACCCGCCTCATGAATCTTCTCCAGTCCTCCTCGAAGAATCTCCTTGAGAATTTCCTTGGACATATCTGTGACTGGAAAACAGACAATGTTCATTGCTGTCATCGGCCTGCCACCCATGGCATAGACATCGCTTAAAGCATTGGCTGCCGCAATGCGGCCAAAGTGATAGGGATCATCGACAATAGGTGTGAAAAAATCCAGGGTTTGTACCAGGGCCACATCATCGCTCAGTTTATAGATGCCTGCGTCATCAGATGTCTCAATCCCCACAAGGAGATGGGGATCGCTGCTCACAGGAAGGTCCTTCATCACCGCTTCCAGGTCCCCTGGACTCAGCTTGGCTGCTCAGCCCGAGGCTCTGACTTTTTCAGTTAGATTAACATGATCCTTTGGCATAAGTATCTATGAGTGCTCTTTTGTATGGAAGCTCCCTGCAGCAAGTGGTGGGGAATATTTGTTCGCGGACCTTGCCTGCCTCATCCAGGACTGCCTCCAGGGCCTTTGGAATCCTTTCAACAATGTCAACAACTTGGGTTGCGGGTGTTGGATTGGCCAGTGCCCCCGCCAAGCGATTCGCCCTGGCAGCCAGAATCGCTGCCTCTGCCACAGGGTATCCCCCATATGTGAGGGCTGCTACCATACCGGTCAGGGTATCCCCTGTGCCTCCAATGGGCTCCAGGGTCTCCACCCTTGGGGTGTCAACAGTCGCCAGGACACGCTCTTTGGTACATATATAATCTTTTGATCCCTTGATCAATAGTGTCTTGGCCGCATTTCCCCCTTCAAAGGCCCTTTTAATCAAACCGGGGACATTGTCTTCTTCATGCAGGATAAAGCCGCGGGTGTAAAAGGGGTGGGGTGCTACTTCATCGGCCAAAAAGGCCAGTTCTCCGATATCAGGCGTAAAAAGATCGTAGCTCGCAGCAAAACCGCTCATCTTGGCCGCATACATGTATCCTGCATCAGCAATGAGCACTGGGAGATTACCCTGTTCTTCCAGTGCCCACAAAATCCGGTTATGCCAGTCAACATCAGGCTGAAGATAATGAAAGGCGATAATCCTGGCGCCCAGGGATGGAAGATGGCTTTTTAGGTGCCTGTACAGCTTTCTGCTGCCATCTCCTAAGCCGATATCTCCCACGAGAAACGAAAAAGGCCTGGGGAGGCCGAGGGTCTCGCATACCATGGATGTTGCAGCGATCAGTGCGGGTGTGCCACGATTCACTGATATTTGGTAACCGTTCAAGGACAAAGAACCACCCTTCAATACAGCGGTTCCCGAGACCAAGGGAAAATCTTCTTTAGGAACGGTTCCGATCAGAGCGAGCATTGCCGCTTTATCTCCTCATAAGCCAGTTGCAGGGCATACCCACAAAGGGTATGGCCAAGTTCCCTCGGAGGCGACGCTTGTCGGAGGTCTTTTCCGACCAATTTTGCTCCCAGGTAAGGCACGTCCGGGCAACCCCCCCCTGAAATATTAACGATTCTCAGCGACTCTTTGTCTATCGTAAGTTTCATGTTGGCCGCTCGAACCATCAGGTATTGCCCGTAGTCCGTTGTTTTAAAAAGTCCTACTGGCTTGAGAAGCGGATCATCCACTGGAACGACTTCTAAGGGCGCGATTTTATTTTCTTCCAAAAGCCTCAATATATTCAACTGTTCAACCAGGGGAAATTCAATGACCAGATCGCAGCCAGTCCGCAACTCGGGCGGGGGGCCCATGACACGGACCTCCCACCCCTTCTCCCTTAAAAGGGATTCAGCTTTGATGACCTCGCTCGTATTGTGAAAGGAAAGTAACCCCCGATCCGGACTCTTTTCCTTGGGTGCGGTCCTTTTCTTGCGTTTGAAGACTTTGAACGCCAAGATTTCTTTACCCTTTCTTGATCAGGATCCTGTACCCTGTAGCTGACTCGGTGACTTCGGCCACCTCCCAGCCCTGACTTTGGGCCGCGCGGCTTACGTTTTCCTTGGAGGTCTCCGTGTCAACCAAAACTTCGATTTCCCCTTTATTGAGCGCCTTAATCCTGTTCAGCGTCATAAGCACAGGCTGTGGGCAGGACAGTCCGCTTGCATCGACTATTTCTGGCATTGTAATCTCCTTCCTTGTTAGGCCTTTTGTCTCATGGTGAGCCCAATAAAAGAGCAGACCAGCAAACCAATGATGACCGCGGCAATCCCATGCGGGCCAACCCCCCTGGGTGAGCTGGCCAGCGAGAAGTTGTGGGCGAAGGCTGCCCCAACAATCATACCCAGGACAAAGACGGCCGCATCACCATCGCCTTCCCCCGCCAGGAACAACTGACGGCCTGGGCAGCCACCGGCCAGGCAAAAAGCCAGGCCCGCCAAGACCATGCCGCTGAAGTTCCACAGATGCATGGTATGGGCAACCGGTTGATTTGCAAATCCCGCATGAAACTGCCCCAGGATCAGGTTGGTTAGAAAGGCGAAGGCAATCAGTGCCACCACACCGTAGAAAAGATGGGGTATGCGAAACAAGATCAGGTCTCGAAAAGCCCCCATGGTGCAAAATCGGCTACGTTGCGCCAAAAACCCGATGGCAAGGCTTACAATCAGAGAGATCACAATGGGCGCATGCATGGCCCCTGGTCCCTTGGTGCTGTAAAAAAGAATTCCATTTTTTGCCTCGCCCTTGACCTGCGGGAACATAAATAGGAGCACAAGAAACCCTAGCATGATCAGGGGCATGAGCCAGCCCACAGATGTATATGTCTTCTGGCTCCGGCCAAGATTATAACCACCCTTGAGGAAAAGTGTGCCGATCCATATGCCACCGATCAGTCCAAGGAGACCAAGGATGGCGTTCCAGTCACCCGCAGAAAGACGCAGCATGGCCCGCCAGGGACATCCGAGAAAAACCAATGCACCGATCATGGCAAACGCGCCCAACACAAAGCGCACAATGGGAGCAGAACCCGCACGGGGCCTAAACTCTTTAGAGGCATAGGCAGCAATCAAGGAACCCAGAACAAACCCCAGGATCTCGGGCCGCAAGTATTGCACCACACCTGCACGATGCAGGCCGATGGCCCCTGCAATGTCCCTTTCAAAGCATGCCACACACACGCCCATATTGCCAGGATTGCCTAACTTTTGAAGTAGAGGCGCAAGCACACCAATAAACGCCCCAACAGAGATAATACCCCACCGAGAGCCAAAAAAGTTTTTCATCTGCCCCATCAGGTCTCTCCTTTCATTATAAAATAAGCGCCAAGCAACATTAAATACTAAAAATTATAAAACAACGTCGAGAAAGTCCAATATTTAATATCAATAAGATCACACCTATAGCATAGAAAATATTAATACATGTGATGAGACATGATGGGATCAAGTGAAGCGGGCCGGTCATCAATGAGCGATTTTTTCGATCCCAGTGGAATAGCGTTGGATTCACGGGGCAGACAGACGAAGATCCACGGATAACACCGCTCATCGGCGTGAAACATCGCCTGCGACAAAAAGAGCCATTTATGGATGGAAACTAGGTGAGGGGCGTGCCCGGCTCACAAGGACCGTCCACCGTGATCAATCTACAGGTGTCCTTGTCGGCGGCCGTTAAGGCCATCCCCCGTGACAAGATGCCCATAAGCTTGGCTGGCTTGAGATTCGCTACAATGACCACCTGCTTTCCGATCAGATCTTCCGGCTGGTAGCTTTCTGCAATGCCTGCAACAATCGTCCGCTCTTCTCCCACATCGACCTTCAATTTGAGAAGCTTTTGGGACCTTGGCACAGGCTCAGCATGAAGCACTGTAGCGACCCGAAGATCCATCTGCTCAAAGACCTTCATGGAGATCTCAGGCTTCGCGGCGGGCGATGTGCCGGCGGGCTTAACAGTTTCCCGAGCCCTGTTTCCGGGTTCGTCAAGGACAATTCTCGGAAACAAGGTCACCGTTTTTGGAAGCTTTGTTCCGGGGATGGTTCGCCCCCAGACCTTGAGGTCTTCGAGTTTCTGAAAGGCGTCTCCCGATGGCAACTCGAGGTGTGCCTGCATAAGCCGGGCAGCCCGCGGCATCATGGGATAAATAAGCCCTGCAATGATGCGGAGACCTTCCAGGATATTGTAAAGTACCTTCTGGAGCTGTTGGTGCTGGGACTTTCTCTTGGCAAGTTCCCATGGGGCAGTTACGTCTATGTATTTGTTAATACGGTTGATAAATTCCCAAACAGCGGCCAGGGCCTTGTGGAAAGCAAGATCTTCCATGGCCCTTTGGTAATCTTCAACCGCCTTCTCAGCATCGGCTTTCAAGCCTAAATTCAGCTCGCTCTCTGTGCCGGCTCCCTCCTGTGGTACAATCCCTTTGAAATACTTGTGAACCATAGTCAGGCTTCGGCTAAAGAGGTTTCCAAGGTCATTTGCCAGATCCGAATTGAAGCGCTGAATCAAAGCCTCTTCGCTAAAATTCGAATCAAGGCCAAAGACCATCTCCCGCATCAAAAAATAGCGAAACGCATCTGAGCCATATATATTTTTCAACTCAAGCGGATCCACTACATTGCCAAGACTCTTCGACATCTTGCTTTCGTCCACATTCCAGTAACCATGGACATTCAGGTGCCGGTACAGCGGAATACCCGCCGCTTTTAACATGATGGGCCAGTATATACCGTGTGGTTTGAGAATATCCTTGGCTATCAGGTGCTGGACAGTCGGCCAGAATTTCTTGAAAGGCTCACCGTCTGGATATCCCAATGCAGAGACATAGTTTAAAAGGGCGTCAAACCAGACATACGTGACATACTGCTCATCAAATGGAAGTGTGATACCCCATTGAAGCCTTGTCTTGGGACGGGATATACACAGATCCTCTAAGGGTTCGCGCAAAAAAGCGAGCACCTCGTTCCGATAACGCTCCGGCCTAATGAAATCCGGGTGTGTCTCCATGTACTCGATAAGCCAGTCCTGGTATCGGCTCATCCTGAAAAAGTAATTTGATTCCCTGATCACTTCGGGAATCGTTTTGTGGTCCGGGCATCTGCCATCCACTAGTTCGCGTTCCGTATAAAAACGTTCACACCCAAAACAGTATGCACCTTCGTATTCGCTGAAGTAAATATCTCCGGCATCATAGATTTTCTGTAGGATCTCCCTGACGACCTTGATGTGAGCCGGGTCTGTGGTGCGTATGAAGCAATCATACGCCACATCGAGTTCAGGCCACAATGCTTTGAAAAGTTCACTGATCTGGTCCACATAAGCCAGTGGACTCAAGCCTTCCTCCTTGGCCGCGCGGACCACTTTGTCGCCATGTTCGTCGGTTCCTGTCAGAAAGTAGCTCTCCTGACCTAACATCTGGTGAAATCGATTCAGAACATCGGCTACGACCGTGGTGTAAGCATGGCCCAGGTGTGGCCTAGCATTTACGTAATAGATGGGGGTTGTAATGTAAAATGGTTCAGGCATATAGTTTTCCTCTTAGCTTGACTTTGCTGATATGATAATATGCTCGTTGGGCATTTTCACGAATTTGTCTGTTCGATTATCTCGTTCAATCCCACATCAAACTCATGTCCCTCATCCGCCTTGATGGTAATCGAGTTTTTCAATACGTTCTGTCTGACAACCTTTCCGCTCCCCATTTTGGTCCGAACCCGCTTTCCGCAATCCGGGAATTTGCGTTTGTGGTCACAGTAAGCGTCATATTCGAAAGCCAAACAGCACATGAGTCGTCCACACAATCCTGAAATCTTGGTAGGATTCAGTAACAGACCTTGCTCTTTGGCCATGCGGATTGATACTGGTTCAAAGTCCTTCATAAAGGCAGAACAGCACAGTTCATGGCCACATCTTCCGACACCGTCGCACATCTTAGCTCGATTACGCACGCCGATCTGGCGCATTTCAATGCGCACCCGATAGGCCTTAACCAGCATCTTGACCAACTCACGAAAATCGACGCGGCTATCGGCCGTATAATAAAAAGTCAGCTTGGTTCCATCGAACAGACTTTGGACAGACACGAGGTTCATTTCAAGCCCTAATTCATCGATGCATTTCAGACAATATGTATGGGCTGACTTCTCCAGTTCAACATTCTTTCTATGCTGAGCGAGGTCCTCATCATTTGCTAAGCGATACACCATCTTTAAGGAGATTTTGAACGCCTGCTCCCCAGCAGACACAGGAGGTGTAACCACGGTGCCAAACGCCAAGCCCTGCTCGGTTTCCACAATCACATGACTGCCAGGAGACAGCACAAAGAGGCCTGCATCAAAATTGTATATCTTGCCTCCTGGCCTGAATCTGACGCCAACAATCTTACCCATAACATCTCCCAAAAAGAGTGCCTATGGTTGATCAGCCAAACAAAGACGCATCATCATCACCTCTAAGGCCAGGCGAGGATTTGCGTTTTTCGAAATAGCAGTCTGTGCTGCATACACAGCGTCTACCTTTTTTAAAAGCTCATTGACCGACCGTCCCTGTGATACACGCTGGATTTTAGCCATAAAGTCCTTGTTAATCAACCTTTCAGAAGAGAACTTGCACATAAGGATGTCCCTGAACCAGGTCATGATGATATCCAGGGCATCGATCAGTCGATCTTTATCTCGTGCCAGCGTTTCGGCAAAGCCTAAAATGCCCTGCATCGATTTTGTAGAAACAGACCCAATTTGCTCAAGGAGGTGCTTGCGCCAAACCAGCCACTTTTCTGGGTCCACCGACAAGGCTCTACCCAAGCTCCCCTTGGTCGATACAGCAAGCGCTGTTGCTGTCTGTCTATCAAGCCCCTGTCTCTCCCCAAGCACATCAGCAACCTTTTCAAATGGGATCGGCCTGAAGCTGATTTGCTGGCACCTGGAGACAACGGTGGGCAGCAGGTCTGTCGGCTGACTTGCCGTAAGGATGATGACCGTGCGTTTGGGCGGTTCCTCTAAAATCTTGAGAATAGCATTCGATGCCTCAGGATTCATGCACTGTGCATCATTGATGATTACCACGCGCCAGCCTCCCTCAAGGGGCGCAAATCTCAGTTGCCTGGACACAGCCCGGACCTGTTCAATCTTGACAAAGGCACCCTCCGGTCTTACGGTGATGATATCCGGGTGGGTGCCGGAAATCACCTTTTGACACGATCGACATGCTCCGCAGGCCGATACCCCCACAGGGCTCAAGCAGTTGAGAGCCATGCCCAAGGCCCTGGCCGTTGTTTGCTTGCCGATTCCATCCACCCCTGTAAACAACAAGGCGTGGGGAACGATCCCTTTTTGAAGCATTTTGGTTAAGAACCGGATGGGCCTTTCTTGGCCAATAATAGATTCAAATCTCATCTGACCGGCCTGCTTCCCTTGATCCCGCCTTGTAAGCGTGATCAGGGGAAGCTATCTGAAAATAGACTGTTTCCTTACCGGGCCCCCCCGCCCTGTGGGCGAGGGCTTCAATCCGCCTTATCTTCAAACCACCACTCATCCGATGCGGTCTTCAGGATTTGCTTTGCCAGAGATTGACCGACACCGGTCTTCAGCCGATCTACCACATGCGGAAGCCAGGTGCGGGGCCTATTGTTCCCTGCATCATACAAGGCCTTCAGTTCCAGGATGAGCGCCAGTTGGTCTGCGTCGTGCGCAAGCTGGGCCTCAAGGGTCTTTCCCGCATTAAACTCCCCAAGGAGAGCCGCCACATCCTTACCAAAGGATAGGTCTTTGGTAAGGTCTGAAGTAGCCCGGGTTTCATCCGCCGAAAGATACTTCTTTTGGACATAATTGAGATCTCCGATTCTGGCCTCGGTGAGATCATGTATCAAGCACATCTGAAGGAGTTTAAGGGCGTTCGCTTCAGGGACAATCTGGGAAAAAACATAGGCGATGAAGGTCGTCATGAAGCTATGCTCGGCCACTGATTCGTCACCCGATCCCAAGAAATGAAACCCGGATCTGGGAATGTCTTTTAAGATCCTGGCTTCAAAAAGCAGGTTTGCTATGGCTTTCATATATCATCCTCAAAGCTAAGGCCCTTAGGCTGTTGCCAAACAACTGCGTAATTGGCTTTCAGAAAAACGCCGCAAAGAACGATATCATGGCGATTTAGGCAACAGCCTGTTTAATTCCACTATTTTATAATTTATACAATCAGGGCGACAAAGGCAACCTGAAAATGACTTGACACTCTGATGAATCTCATGTAATTTTTTTTAGATATACTTATTTGTTTTGTCCTGAAAGCGCTGTGTGTGAGGAGAGCATGCCAGTCCCAACCACCAACGATATCGTCCAGATGATTCTCCATGCAGGACCCATGGTACGTCTCGTCCTGCTCCTTCTGTTGTTCTTCTCAATCACCTCATGGGCGATTATCTTTACCAAATATCGATTCATAAGAAAAGCGCGCAAAGAATCAGCCTATTTTCTTGAACTCTTTTGGAATAGCCCCGGCCTTTCCGAGGCTTATTCAGCCTCAAAGCACCTCGGGTACAGCCCCGTCGCCAGGGTGTTTCGTGTTGCTTATGTTGAGCATAGAAAGGTGAACAAATCACAATCATCCTCTGGAGGCAGCGACAGGGCAGACGAGGCGTCGCTGAGTCAAAAGATGGTTGCAGTTGACAATATCAAGCGGGCGCTTAGGAGAGCTGTAAACGTGGAATTGACTGGACTGGGCAAGGCCCTCCCCTTCTTGGCAACGACTGGAAATACAACCCCTTTCATTGGTCTTTTCGGTACGGTGTGGGGAATCATGAATGCCTTTCGAGGGATTGGCCTGAGGGGGTCTGCCAATTTGGCTGTGGTGGCACCCGGTATTTCAGAGGCGCTCATCGCCACAGCCGCCGGATTGGCGGCTGCAATACCGGCTGTTGTTGCTTATAACTATTTTACAAATAAGGTCCGAATTCTGGAATCAGAAATGCATAATTTCTCAGCCGACTTTTTGAACCTTATAGAACGAGACCTGATAAGACGAAAGGGAAAGTAGAGGCATGGCCATGCAAGGAGGCAACAGCCCTTTTATGTCGGATATCAACGTAACGCCTCTGGTAGATGTCATGTTGGTCCTGCTTATCATTTTTATGATCACAGCCCCTATGATGATGCAAGGGATACCCGTATCCCTGCCTCAAACCAGTTCCAAGCCCCTTTCAGCAGAAAAGGAGCACCTAATCATCACGATTGACCGCAGCCAGCAGATTTTTATCAATGATTATAAGGTGTCTTTGGAGGCCCTGCAGGCAAAGCTAAAAAAAATCTATGAAGGCCGTCCTGATCGGAAGGCTTACCTCCGTGCTGACAAGAGCGTACCTTACGGGGTTGTCGTCCGTGTTATGTCAGAGGTAAAAAACGCTGGTGTGGAAAAGTTGGGAATGGTCACAGAGCCTCTGAAAGAGATCAGTAATAGAGGATAGCGGAGAGAACTGAACTCATGCCTGCCCGCACAGATGTTTTGAATCAGGGCGGTGACTCAGTCCAAATCTGGGTGGGAATGACGGCTCTTTCTGTTTTGTGCCATATCCTTTTTTTTTCCGGTGTTCTCTTCCTGCCAGAGTTGCGATTTACCAGACCATACATACCTTCTGCGGTTGAGGTGGACCTGGTAAGTCTCCCTCAGATCGAATCCAAGCCACAAGCAAGTCCTGGGCAGGTATCCCCTCCTCAGGCTGAGGTAAAAGGAGCACCTGCTAAACTCGTGAAGCCAGTTGAACAGCCGGAACCTCCAAAGCCTGTATCCACGGCTCCAAGCCCATTGCAAGTAAAAAAATCGCTTAAGTCCAAGACCTACAATGCGTCCAGGGTGATCAGCCGTGCAATTGAAAGGATTGAAAAGGAGGCCCCCAAATCAAGACCCCAACCGGTGCTTCAGGCCATTGGTCAATTAAGGAAGCAAGTCGAAGGTTCTGGAGGGGTTGTCATGAGGGGCGGTATAGCCAGAAGTGGAACAAGTAAAAAAGCACTGGAACTTCTGGATATTTACAACGCTGAAATCTGGCATCGGATACAAAAAAATTGGGCTTTTTCCGAGGAGATGGTTCGGGGCCGCACAAATTTAGAGGCTACCATTATTGTGAAGATCATGAAGGAAGGCGAAATACGAGATATCTGGTTTGAAAAAAGGTCGGGCAACAGCTATTTTGATGATTCGGTGTTTAAGGCTGTGAAAAAATCAGATCCATTACCGCCTTTGCCCAAAGGACATCTAGGCCCCTTTTACGAGGTTGGGTTCAGATTCAACCTTTCTGAGTTGCAAAAAAGGTTCTGATTTTGCCGTTTATTTTCTTTTGGATGAAGAAGGGGCTCTAATGCATTATTTGGGGCAATAAGCTATGATTTCAATATGTTGTAAGAAACTGAAAAGATGTCATATAGCCGTACTTTTTGTACTCTTTATCACAGTTGAGCTCTGTTCAAACAGACCTTGCCAGGCACGGGTCTATATTGATATCAATGCTCCGTACCTGAGGAAAATTCCAACCGCCATCCCGATTTTCAAGGACATGGCTGCAAAACAGAAGCAGGCTCAGCTTGCCAAGATGCTATCTGATCTCTTGGCAGAAACAATCAAATTTACGGGTTTTTTCAAGATACTGGACCGTGAATCCTTTCTGGAGGACCCCCAACAAGCAGGCCTTTTGCAACACACGATCAATTTTAAGAACTGGACCGATGTCGGGGCCGAACTCCTGATCAAAGGCGGGTTTCAATATCAGAAGGATGTGCTTAAGATCGAACTTCGGCTCTTTGACACCTTTGGCGGCCGTCTGATCGTGGGCAAGCGGTATACGGGTCGACTAAAAGATCATCGGCGCATGATCCATCGCTTCTGTGATGAGGTTATTCTTCGTCTGACTGGCCACCCAGGTATTTTCAATACCCGGATTGCTTTTGTGTCAACCACAACAGGAAATAAGGAGATCTTTATTGCGGATTTTGACGGATACAACCCAATACAGTTTACCAATACCGGAACGATTACCCTGTTTCCCGCGTGGTCCTCAGATGGCAAGTGGTTGGCCTATACGGACTACAGACGTAGGAAACCAGAACTTTATATCAGAAATATTAAAGAACAGCGTGGCACGGTGGTTGCTCTCGAGGGATCAAGCATTACACCGGCATGGGTCCCAGGACAGTTTGCACTGGCAGCTTCACTTTCGTATGAAGGCAATCCAGCCATATACCTGTTGAGTGGAAACGGAAAGATCATGAGAAAGTTGACACACTATTGGGGCATTGATGTGGCCCCAACGTGGTCGCCTGATGGTAAAGCATTTGCCTTTGTTTCAAACCGATCAGGAACTCCTCAAATCTTTATCAAGAGCATGGAAAACGGAGAGGTTCGCAGGCTGACCTACGAAGGGGATTACAACAGCTCACCTCAATGGTCACCCCGTGGCAACGACATAGCGTATGTGGGATTGAAAAATGGTCACCTTGATATTTACCTGATCGGGGTAAACGGAAACGGGCCGATTCAATTGACCCGTGAGGCTGGAGACAATGAATCGCCCACCTGGTCTCCGGACGGATCCCTCATTGCTTTTAGCTCCACCAGGGAAGGGCCATCCAGGATCTATGTCATGAATGCTAATGGGACGAACCAGCGTCGTCTGTTGCTCCTTGAAGGCGAACAGACAAACCCAAGTTGGTCACCCCGACTTTCCGGTGATTGAAAATGCACAGCAAGCGCATTCCCCGCAGCTTCAAATCCCTTTGAGATTGTGCTATTTGAACATATTTGAGTACTTGACTTTTTTCCAGGCTTCAAGTAATTAGAAAATTTCAAGTGTATACACATGCGGTGAACATCGCAAATCAACAGGGCGTAAATTGATGTATTTGGGCAATAGCGCGTATGTGTGAATGTTTAACTTTTGCTTCAGAGGAGGTAGAACAATGACAAAACGGTTCTGGACAGGCTTGGCGCTTTTGTTCGTAATTCCGGTGCTCATGTTTGCAGCTTCCTGTGCCAAAAGACCGGTTACATCTGAGCCTGGGGCACTGACTGCAGCAGAAGCAGAGGCTAAGGCGGCTGAAGAGGCCCAGAAGGCCTTAGAAGAACAGCGCTTACAGGAAGAACGGCTGCGGGCACAAGCCAGGCGGCAGCGCAGGGAGCGTGAAGAGATGGCCGAGAGGGAAAGATTCCTGAATGAAGACATCCACTTTGAGTTTGACAAATCGAGGCTCCTCCCTGAGGCAAAGGAAATTCTCAGGCATAAGGCAAAATGGCTTATGGCACACCCTGACATATCGGTTATTATTGAAGGCCATTGTGACGAGCGCGGGACCAACGAGTATAATATGGCCCTTGGAGATCGGCGTGCTCAAAGTGCTAAAAGCTTTCTGGTGGATCTCGGCATTGCGCGGGAACGCTTAACAACAATTAGCTATGGCGAGGAAAGGCCTGTTGACCCACGCCACAATGAAGAGGCATGGGCCAAGAACAGACGGGCCCATTTTGTTATAGACTGAAAGACGATTACGATCATCATCGATGCTTCCATTCATCCCTTTTTCAGGGGATAAATGGAAATGCCGCGCTCCATTTTTTTCTCCCAAAAAAGGAAGCAATACCCTTGCGCAAGAATCTAATGTCTGAGCCTGCCTGAAGTGCGCTAATTTGCAGCTTGTAAAGGTTTGAGTTTATGCATGCAAAGATGGTGGCACCATGGGTCCTCCTGATGATAACCGTGCTGATTTCATCTGGTGGTTGTGCCCTCCAGCAAGATCTTGTCGTGCTCAATGACCGGGTCATAGCCTTAGAGCAAAAGGTTTCGAAGGCCGAGGCAGACAGGGCATCACTTCGGTCTGAAGTGGCACATTATCACGAGGACCAGTTAAACGCTGACGAGGCCTGGCGCAGCAGACATGCCGAACTGCATGCACTGGTTAACGATATCCGAGACGAAATGTGCCAGCTTCGAGGAGAGCTGGAAAAAGGCCAATATAATGCCCGGAAAGGAATACTTGGCTTAGCCGAATTAAAGGGTAGACGTGAGGAACACTGGAAAAGCCTGGAAAAATCTGTTCAAAACAGCCTGGACCGGATTGTTCGAATAGAACAATATCTGGGCATGGAGCCTTCAGAAAAACTTGTCTCTTCGGATACGGATATTACCGGGACGAAAAAGGAACAACATGCGGTAGCAGAAACCCCTGAAGACCTTTATGCCAGGGCCAAACAATGCTTCGACCAGGGTGAGTATGAGGATGCACGAGAATTGTTTCGGTCCTTCTTGAAACAGTACCCGAAGTCGAATCAGGCTGATAATGCGCAGTTCTGGCTTGGGGAAATCTACTATCGGGAGAAGTGGTACGAAAAGGCCATATTAGAATATCAAAAGGTGATTGAAAACTACCCCAAGGGGAATAAGACCCTCAGTGCCCTGCTTAAGCAAGGATTTGCCTTTTTGAATCTTGGTGATAAAGCCAATGCAAGACTCATCCTGAAGGAACTGATTCGAAAGTACCCAGATTCCAATGAAGCGAATATCGCCAAGAAGAAGTTGAAAATGTTAAAATGATGAATAGGGCTGAAACCTGCGTTTGAACCCAGCACTTAAGGTTATTGGCATAGATCCTGGCTTGGCTGATACGGGTTTTGGGGTTGTCCAGGGGTCTGGTTCCCAGGTTGGAGATTATGCCTTTGGTACGATCCGAACCTCAAAGGCTGAAATATTGCCCAAAAGGCTTCACCATATCTTTTCCGAGCTTTGTTCCATTCTGAATTCCGAAAAACCCGACTTGATGGTCATTGAAGATATCTTTTCCCTCAAGCAATATCCCAAATCAGGCATTACCCTGGGCAAAGTCTGTGGGGTCGTTCTTCTAGCATGCTTTCAGTGTGGCGTGACAACAATAGAAGTCCCTGTAAGGGAGGTCAAACGCATACTGACAGGAAACGGAAATGCTACCAAGAATCAGATGGAAAGGGCGGTCAGACATCTTTTGAAAAGAGATACACCCATTACCCCGTCGCACGCTTCCGACGCTATCGCCCTTGCCCTGGTAGGCCTGTTCAGGCATCTGTGATAACAGAGGCAGCAGTCGATGATCGCATATTTGGAAGGTAAGTTACTAAAAAAGGAAGACGATCGGATTTTGCTGTTGAACAATCAGGTCGGTTACGAAATACTCCTGCCCGCATTTGTCAGACAAACCTTTCATTCCAAAAAGATTGGAGAAGAGGTTGCCTTATACATTTACTATCACCAAACCGAGCGGCAGCCGAAGCCAACCCTGATTGGTTTCAACTTAGAGGTGGAGCGTGAGTTTTTCCGTCATTTCATATCGGTCGAGGATATTGGACCTATGAAAGCGGTTCAGGCCCTTGCGTTACCGGTTCGGGAAATTGCCAGGGCCATAGAATCAAGAGACTCGGCCTTCCTCAAGCAGTTGAAAGGAATCGGAAACAGAACGGCCCAGAAGATTCTGGCCACCCTGGAGGGAAAGGTGGCCAAATTCGCCTTAATCCGGCAGGCAGAAGAACCCATTGAGGCTGCCCCTTCTGAAGACTTCATAGAGCAGGTTCTGGAGGTCCTTACAAAACAGCTTGGCCATAAGGTAAAAGAGGCCAAGGAGATGATCGGCATTGCCCTGAAAAGGAATAAGAACATCACCACAGCAGAGGAGCTGTTTGAAGAAGTCTATCGAGGGGAGGTCTCCTGATGGGACATCATAGCCCCAAAAAAGTGTTCCTGATGACGGCATTTATTCCACGCTCTCTGAAGGGTCTGTAGACATGGAGGAAACATCGCAATTTATCAACCTCAGACCAAAACGTCTGGGCGAATATATTGGCCAGGCAAAGGTGGTGGAGACCCTCAAGATTGCCATCGAGGCTGCCCTTAAGCGAAAAGAGCCTCTGGATCACATCCTGTTTCATGGCCCCCCTGGTTTAGGAAAGACAACCCTTGCTCACATTATTGCCGAGGAGATGGGTGTTAATATCAACGTAACCTCTGGGCCGGCCCTGGAAAAAGGGGGCGATCTTTTGGGGATACTGACCCATCTGGAAAAAGGACATGTCCTGTTTATTGATGAGATCCATCGTCTTCCAAGGGTCGTAGAAGAATTTCTCTATCCCGCCATGGAAGACTTTGCGGTCGATTTTATCTTTGACAAAGGGATTCATGCCAGGAGTCACCGTTATCGGCTGGAGCAGTTTGTTCTGGTCGGGGCCACGACTCGAGCAGGATCACTTTCACCGCCCCTTCGTGAGCGGTTTGGGATATTCAGGACCCTTGATTTCTATTCTGAAGAGGACATGATCCGGATTGCCAAGCGTTCGGCTGCCCTGTTGGGCATTAACATAGACGACGATGGTGCTTACGAGATTGCCTGCCGCTCACGGGGCACCCCTCGAATCGTAAATAGACTTTTGAGGCGGGTACGGGATTTTGCACAGGTGCGGGGAGATGGAGCCATCCGAAAGGTAACCGTTCAGGATGCATTGGCACTAGAAGAAGTTGACGAAAAGGGGCTTACAGCCCTGGATAGAAAGTTTTTGAAAGCCATCATAGAATTCTACAAAGGTGGTCCCGTGGGAATCGAGGCTATTGCAGCCACCTTGCAGGAAGAGTCTGATACCTTAGTGGATGTTGTGGAGCCATACTTATTGAAAATCGGGTTCCTGACTCGGACCTCATCCGGCCGGAAGGTCACAGAAGAAGCCTACCGACATTTTGGTTTGCCGATTCAACAAGGGCTTTTCAAATAAAAGTTTGATCATATAACGGGCTGTCGCCCAAACAAGCTATCCACTCAATTTTTAGGAAACCGTCAGAAGACATCTTTATAGCACTAAAAGACCAGCGACATCTGGATGGGGGCGATTTGGTTAATAGCCCGATCATCCATCATGGGACATTTTATTTCAACCTGGAAGACCTGGTCCTGTGGGCCAGGTCAGAGTTCAATGGCTCTGCCATATATGAAACAAGTGAGCTAAAGTGCCTAACGTGAGCTAAAGTGAGCTAAGGTTGAGGAATTGTGTTGTTATTAAATCTGTGTGCGTTGAAAGCGCCTCCTTAACTTTAGGCATTTTAGACACCTTAGTTCACTTTAGGCACTCTTGGCTTGGTCACTGTGGCCCCCTTCGAGGGGGCTGAGCCAAGGCCGGGTCCTCTGGGCCCGGATCTTTACCTCTCACCCCAGTAAATTCGTTCCTCCTTACAGGGCAGGCATTGCGCACAGACGCAGGGTCGCGGGTAAGAGAATCTCTCTTGATTGATCTTAGTATGAAAAAGATCCCTGTTATCACCTTGCTGACCGATTTTGGCCTTCAGGATGAGTACGTTGGGGTTATGAAGGGGGTCATCCTGTCTATAAACCCCAGGGTTCATCTCATTGACATAACTCACAACATTAACAGACACGATGTTAGACAGGCCGCCCTCACGGTCAATGCCTCTTTCAGGTATTTCCCAAAGGGCTCCATTCACGTGGTCGTGGTCGATCCCGGTGTTGGCGGAAAGAGAAAGGTGATTTGCCTCGAACAGGAAGGCCATTTCTTTGTGGCACCCGACAATGGTGTCCTAACCATGGTCATACAGCATGGTAAGGCGAAAAAAATCTGTGCTATAACCAATCGAAAGTATTTTCTGAAGCCTGTGAGTGATACGTTTCACGGCCGTGATATATTTGCCCCGGCAGCAGCCTACCTGTCAAAGGGTGTTGATATGCTATGCCTTGGACAACCGGTTGCACTTGAGGATGTTACCAAACTCGATGTGCCCGCTCCCTTTGTCTCTGCCAAAGATGAACTGGTTGGCACGATCATATCGATTGATCATTTTGGAAACCTCATCACAAATATCAATCAGGCAACCCTTGAAAGTTTTAAAGGTCAAGAGACATCAAAAAAAATTGTGATCAAACTGGGAAGCTCTAAGATTCAAGGGGTGTCAAAGTCTTATGACAGCGTGAAGATCGGTTCTCCAGTCGCCATCTTTGGAAGCCGCAACCTCCTTGAGATCTCTTTGAACCAGGGAAATGCCAGCAACTGTTTTAAAGCCAGAATCGGCCAGACCATCAAAGTGAAGCTCCCTTCCTCGTCTACGCGCCCAAAGCCGGTCGCGGCTTGTTAAGACATAAAGCAATCAGGTCGTCGATCCAGGCCGTGCCAACGCACATGACCGTGTCAGCACCGCCCCAGTAAATCTTGAGCGACCCGTCATCCTCGGCCACTGCGCCGCAGGTGAAAACAACATTGTGGACATAGCCAGTCACTTCCCAACGGTCCTCGGGCTGGAGAATCCATTCATCAGCCACACCCAGGACCTTGGAAGGGTCATCAAGGGCGTGAAGGGCGGCTCCCAGTCGATAGACCGCGCCGTTCATAGTCTTAAAAACGCCATGGAAGATGTTGAGCCAGCCCTTCTCCGTTTTTATCGGGGTTGCCCCCGGGCCGATTTTCATTTCGTCCCAGTGATAGGGCAGCGGTTTGATGACAACCCTGGAATCGCCCCAGTGGATCAGATCGGGCGAGAAAGATATCCAGATGGACCAAGGGGAGCTTTCAGAATGAGGTCGGTCAAGCCGGGCATAGCGGCCGCCAAATCTCTCGGGAAAGATAACCGCATTGCGATAATCTGCCTGTGTGATCAGGGCCATACGCTCGACTTTTTCGAAGTCATTTGTTCTCGCAAGGGCGATCCTCACGCCATGCCTGGAATAGGCGCTGTAGGTAATGAGGTAGGCGCCGTCAATGTGGCAAATTCGTGGGTCTTCAACGCCAAATTCCTCATAAGCAGCAAAGGGTTCATTTTTTGCAGGTGTTATAAACGGCTCAGGCCGTACCCGAAATCGGAAACCGTCATCGCTTTCGGCCAGTCCGATAATCGAACGCCCGTTTCGTAGATGCGACCTGAAAAGCATAATGTATTGGCCTTCGTGCCTGACCACTCCGGCGTTGTGGACCGTTTCCACCGGATACGGCACATCGTTCTCTGTAAGGATTGGATTGCCCTGGTAGCGCCTGATAATGGGCTCGTTAGACCCGGCCATAATCATCCTCCACGCGCTCGATGTCGTCCTCGCCGAAGTAATCGCCGGTTTGAACCTCGATAAAGGCCATATTCTCATTGCCCGGGTTCATGATCCGGTGCCACGTCCCCTGAGGTATGTCCACCGCCTGGCCACTGCCAAGGTGGATCTTCTCCTTGTTGCGGGTGACAACCGCCTGGCCCTCGACGATGTACCAGTGTTCAGCCCTGTGGCGGTGGCGCTGAAGGCTCAGACGTTGACCGGGGTAGACTATAATCCTTTTTACCTTATGGTTTGGCTCATCAGCCAGGACATGATAGTAACCCCAGGGTCGATGATCTTCACGTTTACGCTCGGACAGGATTTTTTCATAGACCCGAAGATAGTCTTCCACCATCCGGTCGGCGCTAAACCTTTCCTCCACCCACTTGCGACAGTCCGCCCTGTCAAGCTTCCTGATCCGGTCAAGCTTGAGGACCGCCTCCTCGATCGATGAGACCAGGAAACCGGTCCGACCGTCAGCAATCACTTCAGGCATGCTGCCCCGGTTGAAAGCGACCACAGGTGTACCACAGGCCATCGCCTCAATCACGGACAATCCGAAAGGCTCATCAAAGTTGATGGGGTGGAGCAACGCGTATGCCCCGCCCAGCAGGTCGTTTCTTTTCTTGGGGCTGGCGCTGCCTACATAGATGATATTATGCCCGTTCAGATGAGGCCTAACCTCGCGATCGAAATAGTTCGCATCCTGGACTATCCCGGCTATGATTAGTTTTTTGCCAACGCGTTGTGAGATCTCAATGGCTTCTTTGGCACCCTTGTCGTGGTGGATTCGGCCGAAAAAGAGGAAGTACTCTCCCGGCTCAGTCCTGAAGGTAAACTGGCTAAGGTCGATACCATGGTGAATCGTAGAAATGTAGTCAAGCTCTGGACTCCGGTCGGCATCACTGATGGAAACGTAATAGGCTCTTTGGTTGTATTTCTTGTACACGGGCAGGATCTTGGGCGACGAAAAACCGTGAATGGTGGTCAGGACAGGGGTGGAAGTCATACCCATATAGGTAAGAGGCAAGTAATCAAAGTGATTGTGAATGAGGTCAAATTCGTCTCCCCGTTCGAACAGCTCAGAGATATGCAAGCATTCCCAAACCTTGGGCAAAATGCCTTTATCTTCCTCGTAGCCATGGGGGCAGACACCAACCAGTCTCCCATTTGTTCGAGAATCCTTGGTGGCGAACAGGGTAACGTCCACGCCTCTTTTGACGAGACCTTCGGTCAACAGGGAGACCACCCCCTCCCAGGGACCGTAGTGTCGGGGCGGCGTTCGCCAGGCTATGGGTGAAAGCATGGCAATGTGCATGGTTATTCCCCCGCATATGCGTTGTGATCCTTGAGCCAGGCCAGCAGCTCGGAAAGGCTGGCCGTGGCCAAGGCTATACAGGTATCCGCTCCCCCATAATAGAGTCGTACCGTGTCTCCATCGGCTAACCAGCCGCACGGGAACACGACCTTGTCAACATCTCCGAAAACCTCGTACTCTTCTTCGGGTGCAAAGACCCATTGGTCAGACCTGGCGATAACCTGGCAGGGATCCTCTAAATCTAGAAGAGCCAGGCCCAGTCGGTAAATGGCCCCGCTAGCCGTCATCCTGACTCCATGGTAGAGAACCAACCAACCCTCGTCGGTCTCAAGCGGCGGGGGTGAGAGGCCGATTTTGTTAGCGTCCCACCAACCGCCTTTTCGGGCGTGAATGAGAACCTGATGGTCGCCCCAATGCTTAAGATCGGGTGAAAAAGAGATCCAAATATGAGCGCCTGTGGCCGGGAAGGTGGCAACCGGCCGGTGAATCATGGCCCAGCGTCCGGCAAAGCGAACCGGAAGCAGGGCTGCATCCTTGTCTTCCGGCGGCATAACAGGGCCGAGGCGTTCGAATTTCTTGAAATCAGCGGTCGTGGCCAGGGAGACCAGAGGCCCACCCTCCGAATAGGCTGTATAGGCTATGACCCACCGCTCTTGGTCCTCGAGGTAGGTTATCCTGGGATCTTCTATCCCCCAAATCTCCTCAGGGTTGGTATCTGGACTGGGCATTATGGTCGGTCGACTATCAATGCGCCAGTTGCCAATCCCATCTTTGCTTCGAGCCACAGTCAGGTGGGATATGCCCCGTCTGTCCTCAACACGCATCAAAAGCAGTGTCTCGTCGCCCACCCTAGTTGCACCGGCATTAAAGACAGCATTGGCCGGATAGGGGATGTCCTTGGCAGTAATGATAGGATTGTCCGCGTGACGCCAAAAAAGCTCTTTAAAGTGCGGATTGTTCATGTCGCCATCCCTAAAACTCCAGGTCCAGCATAACGGGTCGACCAGACTGCTTGGACTCTCTGGCAAGCTCATAAGCTTGGAGGTACTGTCTGGCGACCACCTCCCAGGACACGACCTCGTCCAGATACCGTTTTAGATTCTCACCAAGTTTTAATCGCAGCTCCTCGTCGCAAGCCAGTCGGATCACCTTCTCCTTGAGCATATTCTTTGTGGTGAATAGTAAGCCGCCTTCGTTTTCCAATGTCTGGGCGGTCAGCCCTTCCATGGGTGCGGAAGTGATGTAAGGTTTGTTCAGGGCGATGATTCGGGCCAATGTACCTGACTGGGTCTCGTCGGTGGATGGCAGGACGATGAAATCGCATACGGCCATCATCTTATAATAGATGTCACCTCGAGGAATGAACTCATAGTAATGGGCAATGCCCTTCTTTTGCAGTTCCAGGGCATCGGATTTCCAGCGTTCATAATCGGCCTGGTGATTTGGATCGCGCATGGCGCCGGCGGCTAACAAATCCCATTCCTGGCCACACTGACACTGGATTTCTTCGTGAATCTCCTCCCACATGGAAAGCAAAATGTCCCACCGCTTGTTGGACTGAATCCAGCCGATCATGCCTACCACGTGGTTAGCGAGGCCCATCTCATCCAAACCCAGTTCCTTTCTCAATCCCGGTATTTCGTGGACGCCCCAACGTCTGTCCGGCCGGGCGCCGTGAGGTACGACCATGACGTTTCGGGGTGTTTCCCATCCGTGTCCGGGAAAAGTCCAGTCCAGGCGCCATTTTTGATAGTGACATTTAAGAAGGACGACATCGCTTCTCTGACAAAGGTGATAAATGAAGTTGGCCTCAGCGTCCCTGAGTCGCCCATGAACAGTGTGCGGTTCCACCACAATTGGGTAGTCACTGATCGCCTGGAGAAGTGTAAGGAAGCCTTCGTTGTTGTCCCCAATACCCCGCTTGTCGCGGTACTCGTAGAGGCCGTACTCGTGTTCCAGATGGACCGCATAGGGGTCGAGTTCTTGAATCTTTTCCGCCACAGCCTTCCACCAGTCATGGCGGGTCATGTTAATAATGGGAAAAACCCCCTCGCCCCGGCCGTCGGTATGGCTGATGACGAACACGTCTCTTTGCGGGCTGGCCTTCTGAATGAATTCGCGTGCCTCCTCGGTAAAAGTGCCTATTCCGCACAAACGGGGCGGGTAAGAGCTGACCATAACAATCGGATTGGTAGACATATCGCACGTCCTCGTTCAGATCTCTTTTTTAGGCGATTCATGGATGCTGAGTCACAGGTTCCGAACCACCCAGTGCGTGTAAATTCAAAAGTGAAAGCAGCCAAGCCAGAGTCGATTCTGCGCCCTGATTCTGGTTTGCACCATCAGCTGTTAAGCCGTCACGACACCCTCCTGTTCTATAATCATACAAGGGGGCGTTCAGGTCATTTCTGCCCATGAACCAGTCGAAGCAGCGCCGAGCCTCAACAATCCATTTTTTATCTCTGGTAATGTGGTAGGCCTCTATGCAGGCATCAATCATGTTTTGAGCTTCGATCGGCTGCTGATCGAATCTGGCCCGCTGTCCATTTCGCGAAAACCAACCGTGGTTACCAATCGGCACAAAATGTCCTCTGGAATCGGTTTGAATGCGCACAAGCCATTCTAGAGAACGCAGACCGGCCTCAATCATGTCTCCCTGATGAAGCCATCGCCCAGACATAAGGAGGGCATGCGGAATCTTACCATTGGCGTAGGTGACCGTGTCTTCTATCCATGGCCAATCATCGGTGGCATTGGACTGGTAAAGTTCGAAGAGTCTATTTGCCAGCGTCTCTCGAACCCGTCGCACCTCGCTGTCACCACTAAAACGTCTTAGATAGGCGTGAATGCCTATCAAACCGAAGGCCCAGGCCCTTGGAAACTGAAAGTCAATCATGACCGGCAGAGCCCGCTCAAAGATGTTCAAGGCTACCCCCGTAAGACTCTCCGATTTTGACAGGGCCACTGCCGTGCCCAGACCCCAAATCGCACGACCATGGCTGTCCTCGGAGCCTTCTTCTTCGAACCACCGGCGGTCGTAACCCATGAAGTTGCGGAAGCGACCATTCGTCTCGTTAAAGGCATGGTTCAAAAAACCCAAGTACCGACAGGCTAGATTCATCAACTCGTTGTCGTCAGGGAGCAAATCCTGGGCCATCATCACGACGATTAAAGCTCGTGCATTGTCATCTGTGCAGTAGCCGTGAGAACGGTCAGGCACAATAAACTTTGCATGTTGTAGTATCCCCGTATCATCAGTCAACACATTGAGATGGTTAAGCTTGGGCTGCGGCAGTTCAGGTGAAGTGGCCTGTAGAGTCTTGGTATGGAAGGCGGCCCTAGGGCGCCGTTCCCGTTCATTCTTAACCTCAATGAGAAGTTCCAGATAGCGTCGAGCCACCTCTTTCCAGATCATTTTTCGGCAAAAGGTGTAGGCTCGCTTGCGCATGGCGTGACGTTCAACTTCGTTGTCTAAAAGATCAATCACCTGAGCGGCCAGGGCATTCGAATCCCGGAAAGGAACGATGCGTCCTCTCCCATCACCGAGCATCTCTTCGGCATACCAGTACGGGGTGGAGATAGCTGCCTTGCCAGCGCCGAGCGCATAGGCGAGCGTACCGGAAACAATTTGTTCTCTGTTTACATAAGGCGTTACGTATATGTCGGCGGCTCCCAAGAACTCGCACAACTCCTTGAGGTCCACGAACCTATTGTGAAAGATAAGGTGATTTTCCACACCACGGTCTCTTGCCCGGCGCTGGAGGGAAAGACGGTAAGACTCGCCCTCCTCCCTTTTCACATGAGGATGGGTTGCACCAAGAACAACGTAAGCAGTTTCCGGATGCCTATTTGCAATCGCTGGCAAAGCATCGATCATGTGCTCGATGCCCTTGCCCGGAGAAACCAAACCAAAGGTTAAAATGACCTTGCGCCCCTCCACGCCAAACTGATCCTTGTAGTAATTGGGGTCAACAAAGGGCACGTCCGGAATGCCGTGATGAATCAAAACAGTCTTTTCCTCAGATATGCCGTAAACTTCTTTAAGGATCTCCTTAGCCTTGTGGCTCATCACCACGAGCCGGTCAGAGATACGACCCAGCTTTTCAAGGATGGCCTTTTGTTCCGGGCTAGGCTCTCTGAACACAGTGTGTAAAGTGGTCACCACTGGCATACGCAGATTCTGAAGCAATTCAAAAATGTAACTGCCGTTATCACCTCCAAAAATCCCAAACTCGTGCTGCAGGCACACCGCATCGACCTGATTCATGTTCAAAAAATCAGCCGCCAGACGGTAATCAGCTAGATTCTTATAGTTCAACTCAAAGCGTACCTGAGGCGGATACAAATAACCTTCAGGCACATCGTTCATGACCACTGCCCAGCAGTCCATCTCGGGGGCCTCAACTGAAAGAGCCGCCAAGAGATCAGTCGTAAAGGTAGCAATGCCGCATTTCCGCGGCAAATGATTGCCAATCAAGGCAATGGTATTTGGACTCTCAGGGTATAATCCACCTCGATTCATGATGACTTCCCTTTTATATACAATATGTTCTAAAAGAGCCCCCATGACCGGGAAGGGAGAGGCATTACCTCGCCGGAAAAAGGAAACCTAATTTTTTGCAAGCTGAAGGTGTTTGTTGCCAGTAATCACTGGCTTTCTCAGGGAATCCATATTTTTTTTTCTGTCGTTGGGGTCGATCACACGATTGGTTGGGGGGCCCTTGGCCTCGGCTGAAGCAGACAGGTTTGGCGTGTAAGTGGTAAAGCCGTCGGCCTTGTATTCATAATGTGGCATTGTTGTTACGGAAGCGAGTTGCGCCTCTAAAGATTTGACCCTTTCTTCCAGTAATTCCTTCTCTCTGGCCTCGATTTGTAATGCATGAAGCTTATTTTCAAGATCTTTTATGAGATTACTGCTTTCCCCTGCCTGTCTTTCATATTCTTGGTGCTTTTTATTAACTTCTTTTTGAAGAAGTTTGATGAATGATCCCATTTCATCGGCATTACCCACTAACCGATTAAGAATCACCAGGTACGGTGATAAAATAGGGTTATCAACCCCGTATGGATAACGAATTTTATGGTCTATTTCACACCATGCCTCTTCAAGAATTGTACGCACCTGGATCTCCACGATCGTTGATTCTACCCTTGACGGTTCAAAGGAAACCAAATAATGAACCGAACGATACCCAAAAGGATGTGTATTAATGGCACACCCCCTTTTCTCAAATTTATTGATGAATTCTTCATGATCTCCTCTGCAAACGTTGGCAACTGGCTTTTCTTTCAAATCCCATGTGCCGACGATGAACTCATGAATGCTTTCCCAGTCCTCTTTAAATAGGTGTAGTATCCTAACACCAACTAAATCGGTAATAACTTCATGATAATTATCAACGTCTATCCTCAGGGTTGGATCTTGAATTGTTCTTCTGACTATTTTTTCTATTAAGTGTTCGGGATCTTTGATCCTCGTTTTAATTGTATGTACTTGTTCGATTGATTTTAACCGTTCTTCCACATATCTGGCAGCAGCCTCCAATCTATCTCGGTTCTTGATGTGATCGTTCTTGATGGTAATCAGTTCATCCCAATTTAATCCAGCTTTATTGAAACCACTTTCGTTGATATTATACTTTTCAAAAAACTCGCGCTCTTCCATCAAAGCCCCCTTATGCTTTGCCCTGATAAGACATTGGACACAAGTAAACCCTAACGTTGCAAAAGTCGAGGATGCTGCAGATGCAAGGCGTCAAGGGTGAGGCTGTAGTAATTTACGCCGAACCCTTGACAACGCAGCAGATGCGGTATCATCGGCTTTCCCGCAGGGTG
>Ga0180301_10000416_pt1 | contig 33035 bp, 30 predicted proteins | sample GuaBasSediGuay16_FD_121797 | JGI IMG/M metagenome (GOLD analysis project Ga0180301, IMG submission 121797) | Subseafloor sediment microbial communities from Guaymas Basin, Gulf of California, Mexico - Guay16, Core 4569-2, 12-15 cm | ecosystem: Environmental > Aquatic > Marine > Hydrothermal... | reverse complement strand
TTATTCAGTTAAATTAAGTTTATAAAGCGGCTCTTATGAAAGAGCCGCTTGTTTTTTATGGCCGGGATTTATCGTTGTTAAAAAATAAATTTATTTTAATGAATTGTAAAATATTTTGTGTAAAATATTAGTAAATGAGCATTCTTGATTTATTTAAAAGTATTTTTGGCAAAAAACGCAGTACGCAGCCGGTTAAAAAAAAGAAAAGAAAAAAATCAAAACCCTCTTTTTCCCGTTTAAAACCAAAAACAAAAAGGGAATCTAAGAAGAAGGCTGCGAATAAAACAAAGAAGAAGCCGCAAAAAAGCAAACTCTCACCGAAAAAGGCCACCGCGAAGAAAAAGGTAGAAAACAAAGAAAAAGAGATTGGTATTGTTACTCATTACTTTGGCAAAATTTCTGTGGGAGTTATTAAGTTAAAAGGCACCTTGAGAGTAGGCGATAAGATTCATATTAAAGGAGCGCACGATGATTTTTATCAAACTGTTGCCTCAATGCAGATAAACCATAAAAATATATCTTTTTCTGCGAAAGGTAAAGAAGTAGGTATCAAAGTTATTAAGTGCGTCCACAAAAATGATAAGGTTTATAAAATAAAAAGTTAATCTGTAATGAAAGGGGATAGCAAATGAATTTGATGAAAATGGCATGGAAGGTTTATAAAGAGCAACAGCTTAAAAAAGAGAAGTTAAGTGGCTTTACATTTTCTTTCTACAATCGGCAGACGGTGGTATTTGTTCTTACATCCCGCTGTAATTTTAACTGCCGGCATTGTTTAAGAGAGGATACACAGGTTAAAGATTTACCATTTGAAATTGCCAGGGCAGTTGTTGAAGAGGCCAAGAAATACCATTTCAGGCACCTGAGTTTTACAGGAGGAGAACCGCTTCTATACCCTCATTTTAAAGAACTCATAGAGCTTACTGTTCAGAAAGGCTATGTTTTTAATTTTGCTACCAATGGCTGGCTATTTAGCGATTTCTTGCCGCTTTTTTCTAAATACCATAACCGTATTACAGAAATAGTTTTCAGCGTGGAAAGCCACAACAGAGATAAAAACGATTTTATGCGCAAGCAGGGATGTTTTGATAAGCTTTTGGATAATTTTGATGCGTGTCGCAGAAACAAGATACCTTTCTCTATCCTTACAGTAATAAGCCCTCTTAATTATGAGGAGATAATAGATATAGGGCAGTTTGCCAGGAGGCAGAAAGCAAAAGCACTTATTTTTGCCACAATGCTGCCATGTTCACGCACTCATAAGAATAAATTAATTTTAGATGCTAAAAAGAGGCAGGAGCTATTTGTGGTGTTAAAGGATTTTAGCAAGATTATAAAAATGCCGGTTTTTATGACAGGCTCAATTAGGGCAAACAGTAATATTGTTATGTGTAACTCTGTGGCTATGAGAGATATTGCTGTTGACTATGAAGGAAATATAATCCGCTGCTGCGATTTAGCAGGGCACAAAGAAGCAGAGATATGCTCCTTAAAAGACAAATCCTTTGAGGAAGCATTAAAGCTGTGGGCTGAAGACTCCCGCCGATTTATTTCACGCAGGATTGAAGAATACAAGGGCAAATCCAACATAGAGGATATCGATTTTAATAGTTGTTTCTACTGTATGTATAAATTAGGAAAATAGCCAAAAGTTATTTAACAAGACCTGCCTTTTCAAATTATAGTTGCTTTCCCAAAGATAATTGTTAGAATATGTATGTTTACTGAGAATTTCTCAAAAAAATTGTAACCTAAGGAGGGTAAATGGTAAATTTTGCTGATTTTTCTAAGCTTGATATAAGAATAGGGAAAGTTTTAAGTGTAGAGAGTCATCCCAACGCCGACAAATTATACGTGCTTAAGGTTCAAATTGATAAAGAAGAAATCCAGCTGGTTGCAGGACTAAAGCAACATTATCAGCCTTCTGAGCTTGAAGGGAAGCATATAGTTGTTGTTGCTAACTTAGAGCCGCGTAAGTTTAGGGGTGTAGAATCGCAGGGTATGCTTTTGGCAGCTACTTCAGGCGATGGCGTAGTAAGCGTACTTACAGTTGATAGAGAAGTGCCTTCGGGCAGCAAAGTAAGTTAACCTGTTGTGTAACTGTATCTACCTTTCGCGCGAAAGGTAGAATGTAAGAAGATTTGGATAGTTAGTTTTATATTGTATACTGTAAATATGAAGACACATTATATTAATGTAAAAACAAAAGGGAATACAGATATTATCAACATTACTTCTTATATAGAGGAGATTGTTAACAAAGAGAATATAAAGGATGGTTTGCTTTTTTTACAGGTTATTGGTTCAACAGCAGCGCTTACAACCATGGAGTATGAGCCGGGACAGAAAAAAGATTTAAAAACTTTATTTGACGAAATAATTCCTTATAGAAGTGACTGGGAGCATAATTTTACCTGGAGTGATGACAACGGCCATTCACATCTGCGCAGCTCCTTGTTAAAAACCAATTATTTTGTCCCTGTAACAGACGGTGAGCTTGATTTGGGAACATGGCAGCAGGTGGTATTGATTGATTTTGATACCCGCCCCCGCCAGAGGAAGGTCGTAGTAAAAGTTATTACCTGATGAATTTTCTTTCTCTCCCTATTGATGAGGTTGAGTTGGTGTTCTTTGATGTAGAAACTACCGGGCTTTCTGCGGATGAAGGGCATGCCATCTGCGAGTTAGGAGCAGTAAAGATAAGAGGAGCTGAAGAAATTTCTACCTTTTCTACACTCATAAATCCCAAGCGTTCCATACCTCCTGAGGCAAGCGCTGTGCATCATATTGTTGATAGCGACGTAAAAGATGCCCCGTATTTTGAGGAGGCAGTTGATAAAATTTTGTACTTTATAGGAGGGGCAATTTTGTGTGGTTATAATGTTGGTTTTGATTTGGGATTTTTAAACGCAGAATTAGCCAGCACTAATTACCCTCTTATTGAGATGCCCTCAATAGATGTTCTTTTAATGGCAAGAAGGCTGCTGAGTTTAGAACATTACAATTTGTCCTTTTTGGCAGATTATTTTAACATTATTTCAGATGTGTTTCATCGTGCTCTCTCAGATGCCATTACAACTAAAGAAGTATTTCTTAGAATGAAAAAAGACCTTCAAAAAAAAGGTATTACTAAGACAGGAGATTTTATTGCACTTTATGGTTTTGATAACGATTTTTTCAAGAAATACCAGGAGCCAAAATTAGCTCTTATATATGAAAGCATACGCGCTAAGTTAGCTATTAAAATAAGCTATCTATCTTTTAACCGGAAGCAGACTTATATTGTACTTCCTCAGAAGATTATGGAGAAGAACGGTAGAAGGTATTTGCTGGCTTTTCATTCCAATGCAACAAAGGAGTTAACTTTTAGTTTAAGCAACATTTTACAGGTAGAGATGGTATAGATGCAAAAGCGTCTTAGGCTACATATATCTGGGCGAGTCCAGGGAGTAGGTTTCAGGCCTTTTATATACAATTTAGCTAAAAAATACAGACTTAATGGGCATGTGTTAAATGATTCGTTTGGTGTGATTGTTGAGGCTCAGGGTAGAGATGATAAGCTCAATCAGTTTGTCATAGATTTAATAAAAAAAGTTCCCCCCGCTTCTTATATTAAGTCAATCAAAAAAGAGTATATTGCTTTGTCTTCCGTAAATGATTTTGTCATAAAAAAAAGTGTGCCTTCTTATGATAAGTTTGTATTCATCTCGCCAGACTTATCTATTTGTAACGATTGCTTAAGGGAGCTTTTTGATAAAAGAGACCGTAGATTTTTATACCCTTTTATTAACTGTACCAACTGTGGACCCCGCTACAGCATTATAAGGAATATTCCCTATGACCGCAGGCATACAACGATGAATGTTTTTAAGATGTGCAAAAAATGTTTAGCTGAATACAATACGCCTTCTGACCGTCGCTTTCATGCTCAGCCAGACGCTTGTTTTGATTGTGGGCCGCACATTGAGCTATGGGAGAAACCACAGAAGAGCTATCTTAAATATTCTGGTATTAAGACCACAGAGAAAGTGCTAAGGAGATTATCCATTTCTATTGCAGAGGGTAAGATTGTTGCAATAAAAGGGTTAAGTGGATACCATATTGCCTGTGATGCAAAGAATGTCAGGGCTGTTGAACTTTTACGTTTACGTAAACAAAGGCCTACCAAGCCATTTGCTCTTATGGTGGATGATATGCGGTTGATTAAAAAGTTATGTTTTGTAAGTAATAAAGAAGAAGAAAACATACTTTCCGTTTCTCGCCCAATCGTGCTCTTAAGAATAAGAAAAGAAGAGCCATGGATGAAGGCCGTTGCCCCTCATCAGAAGTTTTTGGGAGTTATGTTTGCGTATACTCCTTTGCACTATCTTATTTTTTATTTTTTAAGACAGTACACAGAAGAACCAATCCTGGTTATGACATCGGCTAATGCCAAGGATTACCCTCTAGTTAAGGATGAAAAGGAGCTTCCCAGAATAAAGAATTTTGTCGATGCCTTTTTAATACATAACCGTAAGATTTATATGCGCAGCGATGATTCTGTAGTAAGAGTATGGCGTAAGCAGACATATTTTATTAGAAAAGCACGGGGGTATATCCCTGATTTCTTTAAATTTCCTACAAAATTTTCTATTTTAGGATGCGGAGCGGAATTGAAGCATACATTTTCTCTTACAAAAAATAACTACCTTATTACTTCCCCTTATTTAGGCGATTTGAAAAACCCCCACGTTTACAATTTTTTCCTAGAGACATTAAATCACTTCAAGAATATTTTTAATTTTAAACCAGAAGCAGTTGCTTATGATTATCACCCTTATTATCTGTCTACCCAGTACGCTAAAGATATAAAGAGAGCTAAGAAAATACCTGTTCAGCATCATCATGCCCATTTAGCAAGCTGCATGCTGGAGAATAACCTTAGCGAACCGGTGTTGGGGGTGATTTTTGATGGTGTGGGTTTTGGCCTTGATAAAGCAATTTGGGGAGGAGAATTCATCATAGGAGATTATGCAAACTTTAAAAGGATAGGGGCTTTCGACTATTTTGGTATGGTGGGCAAAGATAAAGCCATAGAGGAACCATGGAGGATTGCTGCTTACATCCTTTATAAAATTCTTGGAAAAAGAATGTTTACTGTAAACATAAAATTTACGAAAGATATTTCCTGTAAACAGCTGGATATTATTATGCGGCTGATTGATAGGAAACATTTTGTATACACTTCAAGCGTAGGAAGACTCTTTGACGCTTTGTCGAGTCTTTTACGTCTGAACGATAGGATATCCTACGAAGCAGAAGCTGCCTTAAGAGTTGAGATGGAAGCTTTAAAAATAAGGGGGGCTAAGTTTAAAAAGCCTTATCGGTTTAAAATAAAAAAGCAAAATAATTTTTATGTTGTTCGATGGCAGGAGCTGTTTTTAGATATTGTTGATGACATAGAGAATAAAGTACCACCATCGGCAGTCGCTTATCGGTTTCATTATACCTTGGGTAAGATTATTGAAAAATTGAGTATGTTGGTAAAACAGGAGTATAATATTAATAAAGTTGTTCTTTCTGGAGGGGTATTTCAGAACTGGCTTCTTTCCCAGATTACGCTTAAGGAATTACGCACCAGGGGCTTTTTAGTATACACGCATTCCCGGTTTTCTCCCAACGACTCGTGTATTTCTGTGGGCCAGGTTGCTGTTGCCAGAGCTAAACTTAAGAGTTAAGGAGGAAAAAATGTGTCTTGCCTATCCAATGAAAGTTATTTCTATAGAAGGAGAGTATGCTCTTTGTGAGCTGAGTAATATAAAAAGAAGAGTAGGTATCCAGCTTTTAAACAATGTAAGGGTTGGAGATTATGTTATGGTGCATGCTGGTTTTGCTATTGAAAAGGTTGACCCTGATGCCGCTAGGGATACTTTAAAGGTACTGGAGGAGTACGAAAATGCTTTACGAGAAAGCACTGCGCAGCAAAAAGAACGTAGAAGCTCTCATAGAAAGGATATCCCAGCTTAAGGTAGGCCGCCGAAAAATCATGGAGGTATGTGGCACTCATACATATGCTTTCTTTCGTTTTGGGCTGAGAAAATTGTTGTCTTGTTACGTTGATTTTATTTCTGGGCCGGGTTGTCCTGTCTGTATTACTACCGATAGTTACATAAAGAAGGCGCTTATTCTGGCAGAGGACAAAAAAAATGTTATTGCTACTTTTGGCGACCTCTTGCGTGTGCGTACTCGCAGCGGCTCCTTGGAAGATATGCGGGCAAAAGGAGCAGATATTCGTATGGTTTATTCTCCTCTCGACGCGTTTTTAATTGCTAAAAAAAACAAAAGGAAACGAATTATCTTTTTAAGCGTAGGATTTGAAACTACCGCTCCTCTCATTGCCGCTACCATCAAACAGGCAAAATCAGAGAAAGTTGATAATTATTTCATTCTTTGCGGTAATCGTCTTATTCCGCCGGCAATGAGGACACTTTGTGAGGATAAAGATATAAGAATTGATGGTTTTATATGCCCTGGGCATGTTTCTGCAATTATTGGAGTCCGTCCTTATAGAGATATTGCAAGAAAGTACAAAAAAGGGTGTGTGGTATGCGGGTTTGAGCCTGTGGATATTGTATGGTCTTTATATTTGCTTCTTAAGCAGATAAAGGAAAAAACTCCGAAAGTAGAGAACACTTACACAAGGGTAGTGAAAACAGGCGGCAACAGACGTGCCCAAGAGTTACTAAAAGAAATTTTTTATGTGGATGATGCTTCCTGGCGTGGGCTGGGAGTCATTAAAAAGAGCGGATTGTTTTTACACAAGAAATTTAGCCAGTTCGATGCAGAGAAGCTTGTAACAAAAAATGTAGAGGAGTCTTCTCTGCCTAAAGGGTGCCGTTGTGGCGAGGTTATTAAAGGTAAGATAAAACCCTATGAGTGTTCCCAATTTGGTAAGAGATGTTCTCCCAATTCTCCTTTAGGGCCTTGTATGGTTTCTTTTGAGGGGGCATGCAGAATTTATTTTGAATATGGAAGGGGAATTTGATAAAATAAAACGTAATTTCTGTATGATTTATTGTCATAAGGAGGTAAAACATGGATGAAATTTTAGAAATTTTAGAAGGCAACGCCAGGATTACAGCGGAGGGGTTGGCAAAGCTGGTTCACCGCAGGCCGCAAGAGGTTAAACGCGCTATCAAACAGTACGAGAAAAAAGGAATAATTGTAAAATATAAGGCAATGATTAATAAAGAGAAGCTGCGTTCTGAAAGGCCGGTGATTGCCCTTATTGAGGTAAAGGTTACTCCTCAGAAAGACGTGGGATTTGATGATATTGCTCAGCGTATATATCGTTTTCCTGAGGTTAAGAGTTGTTATCTGCTTTCAGGGACTTATGATCTTCTTCTAGTAGTAGAGGGGAAAGATATCCATACAGTGGCCAGTTTCGTAGCAGAAAAATTAGCTCCTCTAAGCAGTGTAAAAGGAACAGTTTCGCATTTTATGCTTAAGAAGTATAAGGAGGATGGCGTGGTTTTAGTGAAAGAGGAGCGTAATAAGCGTTTAGCTATAACTTATTAATCAATATAATATGATTTCTAAGCGTGTACAAAAGATTCCCCCTTCCGGGATAAGGGCGTTTTTTGACCTTGTTCTGGGAATGCCTGAAGTTATTTCCTTGGGGGTTGGAGAACCAGATTTTGTTACCCCTTGGCGCATAAGAGAAAAAGCAGTTACTGCCCTGGAGGAGGGGTATACTTCTTATACTTCCAATAAGGGGCTTAAGGTTTTACGTTACAACATAAGCAGCTATTTAAAAAGAAGGTATTCTCTTAAATATGACCCCGAGGAGGAAATTCTCATTACTGTGGGGGTAAGTGAGGGGCTGGATTTGGCTTTAAGGGCTATTATCAACCCCCGTGATTTAGTTATTGTGGTGAGCCCTCATTATGTGGCTTATCCTGCTTTAGCAGAACTTGCGGGAGCAAAAGTTGTTTATTTAGAAACCTCTTTTGAAAGCAATTTTAAGATAGACCCTGCTAAGCTCAGTAAACTTATGAAACTAAACCCCAAGGCGATTATTTTAAATTACCCCGCTAATCCCACAGGGGTTACGTATTCTAAAAAGGAGCTTGAACACATAAGCCGGATAATTGGAAGGAAAGACACGGTTGTTATTACAGATGAAATCTATCATGACTTAACTTACGAGGGTATACATACGCCTTTTTCTTCTTTAGGGAAGATGAAGAAAAAAACAATACTGCTTAACGGCTTCTCAAAGGGGCATGCAATGACGGGTTTTAGAATTGGATTTGCCTGCGGTCCAAAAGATATTATTGGAGCAATGGCAAAAATTCATTCTTTTTGCATGCTTTGTGCGCCTATTGTTTCCCAGCTAGCAGCAATCGAGGCTTTGCGTTCTCACAATGAAGTAGCTTCTATGCGTAGAGAATATAAGAGGAGGCGCGATTTTATAGTTAAGGAGCTTAATCGCATAGGTCTTACTACACCCAAACCAGAAGGAGCTTTTTATTGTTTCCCTTCAATAGATAAAACAGGCTTTAACTCTTTGGATTTTGCCAAAAAGTTGCTTACCGAAGAGAAAGTGGCAGTGGTTCCGGGTGAGGCTTTTGGTAAGGCTTATAATAAGTTTGTGCGGATATCTTATGCCAATACACTGGAGAATCTGCAAGAGGCAGTGGTGCGCATGGAGAGGTTTATTAAAAACAGATGTTGATTCATAGAAAGATAAAGATTGGCAGAAAGACTTTAGAAGCAGTGTGTTTCTCTCTTTCTTCTAAAAACTTAATCGTGATAAGAGGTAAACACGGATATATTATGTGTGGATATATTAATCTAAAGGCGGCAGAAATGTTTAAAGACGTAGCAGTCAAAGTAACTGGTGTGTCAAGTATAAAAGATGTACTGAAAGCAAAAGTCAATAGCTCAACATCATCTGCCAAAAGATTAGGGATTTATAAAAACCAGCCCATAAAAGATGTGCTTAAGATTATTGCCTAAGGGTATACCTTTCTTTTTATCCTTCCAAATCTTTATAAGTATGTATATGTGTGCGGATGCACGCGGCGTTGAATCTTTGGATGATGTGGTTAACAGCTATAGAGAAGTTACCTCTTTCTACCAGGAAAAATTACGTCAAAACCCCCAGGATATAGACTTACGCATAAAACTCGCTCGTTTTTATTACCAGTTCAACGATTTTCAGAAGGTAATATCTCTTCTTAAGAACACCTCTTCTTTAGAGGCAAAGGTTATACTCGCAAAAGCATATGTTCGTTTTAAAGAGTATGACCTTGCTATGGAGATTTTCGAAGAGATAGATAATCTTACTGACAGCAAGAAGAGCGCAATTAAAGACTCCGAGTATTTTTATCTCTGGGGAGAGGTGTTGGAAAAAAAGAATATGTTTAATGAAGCCGTTAAAAAGTATAAAAAAGTTACTGGTTCTTTTAAGGAAAAAGCAGAAGCACGGATCAAAGAAATAAAGCTAAAAACAGCAGATACTACACCCCTTTATGTTAAAAACCTTCTATCTTCTGCTAAGGGATTTCTGAAAAAGATGTCTCAAGAGGCTGCTTTTATTTATCTTGTAGATGAAGAGTATAAAGTTACTCCTGAAAATACTACTACTTCAACCATTCATGTTATAGAGGGTGTTTTAAAAGAAAGAGGCAAAGAAATTGCTGAAGTAGAGATTGGGTATGATTCTACTTATGAGAGAGTCGAGCTTGTTCTTGCCCGTACAATAACTAAGGAAGGAAGAGTTATTGCTGTAGGAAAAGAGAATATACGGGATGTAAGTAAATACTTAAACTACCCTCTTTACAGCAATGCAAGAGCATTTATAATCTCTATGCCATCTGTGGATGTAGGAAGCATCATTGAATATAAAGTAAAAATTTACTCGTCTAGAATGGTTAATAAGGATGATTTTAGCTTTGTGTATCGTTTAAGAGAAAAGTATCCTATCTTTAATGCCCGGTTTAGATTGGTAGTCCCTAAGGGAAGAGATGCGCATTTTAAGTATTTCCATGAGAAGAAAGCACAGCCTCATTCGCTAAAGCCTAAGATTATAGAGGGTAGAGAAGATAAGATTTATTCTTGGGAGTTTAAGCACATTGAGCCTATTATCCCTGAATACAACATGCCTCCTTTGCCCGAAGTTAATCCAGCCATTGCTATTTCTAGTTTCTCCTCATGGAGTGAGGTATACCATTGGTGGCATAAGCTTTTTATTGATAAACTTACTTTGGGAGAGGAGGCAAAGAAACTAGTGGATGGGATAATAAGCAATACCAGTGATGATTTGGAAAAAGCAAAGCGTATTTATGAGTTTTGTGCAAAGAATATCCGTTACGTAGCAGTAGAGTATGGGCAAAGCGGCTATGAGCCGCATCCTGCCAATGATGTGTTCTTGAATCGCTATGGAGACTGCAAGGACCAGGCAATTCTTTTAATAGCAATGTTGCGTTACGCTAACCTTAAAGCATACCCCGTTCTTATTCCTACAAGAGGCGTGTATCCCATAAGCAGAGATTTTCCTTCAATTAATTTTAATCACGCCATATGCGTTCTAGATTATAAGGGCGAACTCATCTTCATGGACCCCACTTCAGAGACAGCCTCATTTGGCGATTTGCCCCTTGCTGACCAGAAAAGAGAAGTAATGGTCTTTAAGGATAAAAATGCCGAGATAGTATCTACTCCTCAGAGAGAAGACAACGCCGTTATTTACAAAACAACTGTTAAGTTAGACAGAAAGGAGAACGGGATAATAGAGAGAGAGGTAACAACCAGAGGTTTCTACACCGCTGGGTACCGCTGGTACCTTAAGCATACTCATCCAGATAAGATTAAGGAAGATATTCAGAGGAAAATGATAGAGATATCATCTTCTTCCAAGCTTTTGGACTATGAAATCAAATATGCCGATAGTTTTGATAAGCCACCCATCTTATACTACCGCTTTATCTCCAAGCATATTCTTAGTCCTGCAGGGAAACTGCGTGTTGTTTCTGTTGTTGATGATATAGACCTTGATGATAATCTTATTGGAAAAGATAAGCGAAATTTCCCTATTTATTTTAATGGAATATACACGAAGGTTTCTACGGTTAAAATCATCTTACCTTCTAATATGAGGATAAAATATATGCCAGAAGGTGAAAAACTTTCAACCCCGCATTTTTCTTTTAGCGCCGTTTACAAAATTGAAGATAATATCATTACTATTAAGCGGTCCTTTAAAATAAAGAAGCGTTTTGTTTATGAAGATGAGTATCCAGAGTTTAAAAAGAAAATGGAACGCGTTTTCTTTTTCTTAAGAGAAAAGATTATTTTAGAAGAGATATGAGAGATAAACACGATGATTTTGAAATAAGTTTTTATGAAGAGCTGATTAAAAGAAACCCTAATTTTGTTCAGGCGCTTTCGTGTTTGGGAGATATTTACACTAAAAGAGGATTATACAAGGAGGGGCTTAAAGTTGATGAGAAGCTGGTAAGATTACGTCCAGATGACCCAATAGTGCATTATAATTTAGCCTGTAGCCTTTCTTTGGTAGGCGATATCGAAAGGGCATTTAAACATTTACGTTACGCAGTCCTTTTAGGATACGAAGATTTAGATTACATCTTAAAGGACCCTGATTTGAAGAACGTATGTAAGGATCCTCGTTTCAACAACTTTTTTGATAAGCTTAAGAAAATAAAAACCTTCTGAGTTTTTAAATCACTCATTTAGCTTATAAGATGAGAAAGACCACAGTTAAAAAGAGAAAGTACATCCGTATAAACAGTGTGCTTGCGGTAGAGTTCTATCTTACTGATAAATTTGGCAGGCGCCTTACTCCTTATTTGCAGGGTTTTACCAACAATATTGGAAAAGGAGGGATATGTCTGGTAGCTAACGACTTATGGTGGGGGCTTGCAGATAAGTTGAAAGAGGGGGAGCGTATTGCTTTTCAGATAGAAGTTCCTTTTAGGAAGGACACTGTACTTAATTATGGAAGGATTATCTGGAAGAGCCCAGAAGAAAAGAAGGGATTCTTACAGTACAGAATGGGTGTTGAATTTGAACCTTCTGCTTTGTACACGAGCCTTTTCTTATACGCTTTGATTAAGAGGCTCATTCCCTATATGGTTAGTATTATTATGGTTGGGCTGACTATTTTTGCTTTTAATGCATGGATGGAAGAGGAGGCGTTAAGAAGAGAAAACCAAAAACTTTTAATCTCCTATCATAGGCTTTTAGGGGAGAGAGACAATCTATACAGCAACATAGAGAAACAAAAAGAGTTTGTTGTCTTTTTGGATAAAAGAAAGGAAGAGCTGGCCAAAAAAATTACTCAATTAAAAGAGCAGCTTGTTTTCTGGCAGAAAAAATACAATGAAGCTGTTGGTAAAGAGGAAGGAGAGAGTCTATTACATTTGAAGAATACCATAGATAAACTTAAGCAAAATATTAAAGCTTTAGAGTCAGAAAATATTGTTTTAAAACGTCAGCTGACGCAGAGCAAAACATTAACATCGTTGTTGAATATCACTTTGGATAAAAAGAACGAGGAGTTTTCCAGAATGAGCACCAAGGTTGTTGAGGGAATGTACAACTGGATAAAGAACAGACAGGATTTACATACTGGCTTGGTATTAAGTTATGAAGGAGACAAATTATTAAATAAAGCAGCTTTCAGCTATGATGAAGCTTTGGCAGCAATTATTTTTACTATCCACAGAGATTTCTTAAGGGCGCGTATGATTCTTGATTTTTATCTGGAAAAAGTAAGGGCGCATGAGCCTATTTATAATGCTTATTATACTGATGGAGGAGTTTATGAATATGTTGTTCACTCAGGTGTTAATGCCTGGGTAGGGCTGGCAGCGCTTTACTATATGAAATATGCAGGCGGTGAAAGATATATGGATTTAGTGCGCCATGTATCCGATTTTCTTATAAAAATGATGGATGACGAAGGGGGAATAAAAGGAGGGCCAGGAAAGAAATGGTATTCTACAGAACACAATTTAGACGCTTATGCTTTTTTCCGCCTTTTCTACGAGTTATCCAGAAAAGAAGAATACTTCAATATAAGCAAAAAGATAGCGCAATGGCTTGATAGGTATGCCTATACACATTTTCCTCTTCCTGTTAACCGAGGCAAAGGAGATGCTACCATTGCTACTGATACATATGCTTGGTCCGTTACTGCTTTAGGCCCCCAAGAGCTTATTAAGTTGGGCATGGATGCTGATGAAATAATTGATTTTGCACTGAAAAATTGCGTTGTAAAAACAGTATTTAAATCCAGAGGCAAAGAAATTAATGTAGAAGGGTTTGATTTTGCCCGCGCACGTAACATAGGCAGGGGCGGTGTTGTTTCATGTGAGTGGACAGCACAAATGATTTTGGCTTTTGAGATTATGGCTGATTATTATAAAGATAAAAACCCTGTCAAGTTCAAATATTATCTTAACAAGGCCCTTTTCTATGCAAAGGAGCTTGAGAAGATGATTATTATTTCTCCTTCGCCCATTGGGAAGGCCAATCCCACTTTGCCCTATGCATCATCTTCTTATGTTGATACAGGACACGGTTGGCGTACACCAAAAGGAGACAGGGTAGGCTCTCTTTCTGCAACCGCTTATTTTCTTATTGCTTATTACGGAGTGAATCCATTAAGGGCCTCTACCCTTACTATATCCTTAAAAGATATTTATGAAGAAAGAAGTAGTTTTTCTTACACAAAAGCTGATTAGAATAGATTCTCAGAATCCTCCTGGTAACGAGAAAAAGATTGCTTTATTTATCAAGAGCTACTTAAAGAAGATTGACGTAGATTGTAAAATATATGAGTTTAAAGAGCGCAGGCCAAACGTTGTAGTCCATCTTAAGTCTGTAAACAAAAAGAAGAAGATTCTTTTTACTCCCCATCTTGATACAGTTCCTATAACCGGAAAATGGCGTTATCCTCCCTTAGGAGGGGTTATAGTTAAAAAACGGCTATATGGAAGGGGTGCTACTGATTGTAAAAGCAATGTGGGTGTTTCTCTTGCGGTAATTAAAGAGTTAAAAACAAAATTTTCTCCTTTAAAGAACATCGATGTTCTTTTTGCTTTTACCAGTGATGAAGAAACAGGAAGCCGGTGGGGTATAAAGCCTCTTCTTAATAAATTAAGAAATGTAGATTATGGAGTAGTTTTAGATAGTGATGAATTTGAGGTTATTGTTGCCCAAAAGGGTCTTCTCCACCTTAGAGTCGAAGTTTTTGGCAGAGAGGCACATGGTGCTTTTCCAGAAAGAGGAATAAATGCCATTGAGAATTCTATACGTGCTTTAGCATATATTTTGGATAGAAACATACCTTATACTAAACCACACCGTTTACTTAAACATCCAACTATTAACATAGGAAAGTTTGAAGGGGGCAGTAAGGTAAATATTGTTGCTGGGTATGCCTATTTTGATATGGATATTCGTTTTATACCACCTTTGACAAAAAACCAGATAGTAAATTATCTTAAAAGAGTTTTTGATAGGTATATTAAAAGATACAGGATAAAGATACTTGCTCATCAGGCGCCTATAGAGATAGATAGCAGGTGTTCAGCAATAAATGTTCTTAAAAAGACTCTAGAAGAACATAAGTTACCTCTCAAACTTAGGCCATGCTTTGGCGCCACAGTGATTAATTTCTTAAAAGATAAAGGCATTGATGCCTTTGGCTTTGGCTTTGGCTCAAGAGGATGTGCTCATACAAAAAATGAGTATGTCAATATAGATAATCTTGTAAAGGGTGTAGATGTATTAAAAGATTATATCATTTCTCTTGACCAATACCTTAAGAAACTCTAAGGAAGATTCTCTAGCCTTATTAACTTTTCTTCAATATTCTCTTGCGCGAAGAGTAGAATTTCAAAATAAGCTAGGATATCTCAACAGCATTGGCGGTTGCGATGTATATTATTGCGGTAAATATGCCTATGTTTGTGTGTGTCTGATTAGAATTTCTGATTTCTCTGTTATTGAGAAAGTAATTATAAAGCGAGAGGTAAAATTTCCTTACATAAGCGGCTATTTTTGCTTTCGAGAAGGCCCGCTCCTTTTAGAAGCGTTAGATAGGCTTAATAGTAAACCTGACTGTTTGCTTGTTGATGGGAATGGAGTTCTTCATCCTCGTGGTATGGGTTTGGCCAGCTTCGTAGGAATATTTGTGAGAATACCTACCATTGGTTGTGCAAAAAGCCTTCTTTTAGGAGATTATAGAAGGCCTGCTCCTCTTAAAGGAGGTTTTTCCTACATAAAACTAAAGAAAAAAGTCGTTGGCATTGCATTAAGAACAAAAAATAACGTAAAGGAGATTTTTGTTTCTGTGGGTTGGGGAGTTAATATCTTAAGGGCAAAAGATATTGTTTTAGGATTAAGTAAATATCGCATACCTGAGCCCATTCGCTTAGCACATTATTTTGCCAGTATGGCAGTACATAAAAAAGTATAGTCAGAATTGCGCAATTTCTTCCTAGATTCTGGACTTCTGACATCCACATCCCCTTTAATAGGCGGTTGAAAATTACCTTCCTAATATGTTATATCTTAATGGTATTTTTATATCTAAAAGAGGGTCTTATTTATTATAGGAGGGTGGTATGTTTTTCTTCTTATTCTACAAAGGCAAAAGTTTAGGGAATTTTAGAGGATTTTTAGCCTTTTTTCTTTGTTTGGCCAATGTGTTGTTATTTTCTCCGTTGGTAAATGCGCAGAATATTTCCCTGGACAGTATTCCTAAGCCAGGGGAATTTATTTTCTTAAGCCGCAGCTTTAATCCGCCTATTTTGAAGGGTATTCAGTTTTATCCTAATGATCCGTTGCGTTTTGATTTTATTGTGGATAAAGGCGATGCCGACTTAAGCGAAGAAGAGTTAAGGCAGCAGATTTCCAAGCTCATCAGATACTTTCTTGCCTCTTTAACATTACCAGAAAACGAAGTGTGGGTTAATCTTTCTCCTTACGAAGAAGACGATATTGCCCCCCAAATACTTACTCTTACAGAGATGGGCAAGGACTTATTAGCAGAGGATTATAAATTAAAACAGTTGTTTTCTTCCCTGACTTATCCTGATACCCCTTTGGGGAAGAAATTCTGGGAAAATGTATATGAAAAGGCCTACCAGCTTTACGGAACAACAAAGATTCCTGTAAATACCTTTAATAAAGTTTGGATTGTTCCTGATAAAGCTACAGTTTATGAGAGTAGAGACAGAGTGGTTCTTGGTGATACCCATTTGAAAGTTATGATGGAGGAGGATTACCTGGCTTTTAATAAACATAGAGTTCTACCTAAAGCAAAACTGGCATCTTTCCACAAAAAGGATGCAGAAAAACTTAACAATCTCTCATCAGAAGTAGCTAAAAAAATAATTTTGCCTTCGGTTGAGAAGGATGTAAATTATGGAAAAAATTTTGCACTGTTACGGCAAATTTACAGTTCTTTTGTTTTAGCAAAGTGGTTTAAGCAAAAACTCAAAGAAAGTATTTTAAATAAAGTATATTCGGATAAGAAAAAGATAAAAGGAGTTGAGGTAAAGAATCCCCAGATAAAAGAAGTCATTTATGAGCAGTATATGCAAGCTTACAGAAGAGGAGTTTATAATTACATTCGTAAAGATTTTGATGAGAGTCAGAAAAAGTATATTAAAAGAAAGTATTATTCGGGAGGAATTACTTTTGTAAGTTCACCCCTTAACACAGAGTTTACTCCTCTTCTACCTGCCAATAATATTCCTGTTACATCTATTGTAAAGGAAACGGTTATAGAAGAGATTAGAGCCGTACCTCAACAGAGTATTCAAGAAGCTTTTTCCGCCACGCCTCAATTTAAGAAAGAAATACTGCTTTTATCTTTTAGAAACTTACCTGCAGAAAAAATAGTACCTGTTTTCCAAAAATTTATTCCTCCCGAAGAAGCTCAAGAGCTGGCTAAAAATATAACTCAAATAGTCAGCCAGACTCCAGAGGTTTCCTACGCAGATATAGAGGAATTGATAAATAAATCAACCAACAATCCCGAGATTACAAATGAAATTTTTCAAGATATAGTTACCCTTCCTGAAGTTAAAGAAGAGGTGTTGCCTATTGCCTTGGCAAATTTATCAGCGCAAGATTCGCAAAAGGTTTTAGGGAGTCTTAACTTGAGGAATCCCGAAGAGGCTTATTCTGGCATAGAAGAATTAAAGGGCGTATTAAATAATTTAATGTCAGTTACTGTAGAGGTTGCGCCTACCTCTGTGAGCTTTTCAATTATACCGTCAGAGATTGCCAATTTCATTAATACCCCCAACCTTATAGAAGAGGCAAGCACCGGGATTCCTCAGTTAGCTAATGCACTGCTAGTAGACAAACTGGCTTTACAGGTAGAGAGTTTACCTGTTGCTCAGTTGGTTGAGGCTTCCATTGCTTTGCAAAAATTATCCAGAATGAGTTTAGAGGTTCAGCTTGAGAAGAGTTTGCCAAAAGGCGATATAGATAATGTTGTTAACTTAGTAGACAGTGATAAGGTAAAAGAGGCGGTTCTGTTGATGTCACAAAAGGCGCCTTCGTTAATAGATGATTTGTCAAGTTTAGCAAGAAACAAATATCGTAGCGAAGTTAATCGTGCTTTAGCAAACATAGCGTTACAAAGCTTAGACAAGGAGAAAATTAAAAGTATTTTTGAAGAAACAGGGGTTTCTTCCAAAGAGAGTATAGAACTGGCTGACAGAATAGAGAATATAAAAGATAAACTGGCGCAACCCAATATAGCAACTCCCGGTGGTATCGACTTAAGTCCTCGTAATTTTAAAGTAGAGGTTAAAGGGGAGGGCTTAAGGATAACTTATTTAAATACCACTTTCGATATTAAAAATATAGAAGGTTTTACCTTTAAGATTCTTAAGATAAGACGTCTTACAGATTTATAGTATCTCTCTAGTCATTATTCAGGGGCGTAAAAAGATTATTGAAATTAAGTAAGTATTGATGTATATTTATAGAATGGCTAGAGAGAAAAGTACTTTCTATTTTCAACTAGATACCGCCGATCATATTGGAGTAGGATTTTTTAAATACCTTCTTTATCCCCAGAAACATTTTATTATTTTTAACCGTGCATTTGTCCAGATTATCGGGTATTCTTCCAAGAAAGAATTTGGCAAAAGTGACTTTTTTTCTCTGTTTAGCTTTCCCCAGGAAGCACAGGATTTTCTAAGACAATTAAAGGCGAAAAAGAGAGTACGCTTTTTTGAAACGCGCTTTAAGAAAAAAGAGCATTCAAAAGTGTGGGTGGCAATAAGCGCAGTATATATAAAGAGGAGAAACTTAGAGTATATAGAAGGGATTGTAGAAGACATAAGTGCTCATCGCAGAATGGAAGAAAAATTAGCACTGGAGAAGGATTACATGCAGAATCTTCTGGATAATATTCCTGACGCCATATATTTTAAAGACAAAAACAATCGTATTGTTAAAGTAAACAAGTTTTATGCTCGCGGTGTAGGTTTACCTTCTTCTAAGATTATTGGAAAAACCGATTTTGATTTTTTTCCTAAAGAGCAAGCAGAAAAAATGGCTGAGGATGATAATTACGTGTTGACGACCGGTAAACCTATCGTAGGGAAAGTAGAGCGCACTCTTTTACTCAATGGTACGTGGAATCAGGTTATCACTACCAAAATTCCTATGTATGATAGAAGAGGAAAGATTATTGGGACGATGGGAATAACAAGAGATATGACGGCTTACGCTAACTTAGAAAGAGACCGCCTTAAGATGGTTATGGATGGGTTGAGTATTTTAGTAAAAGCTTTGGAGATGCGAGATCCCTATACTTTTGGTCATACACGAGGCGTTGCTAATATCGTAGAGCATATCGGCAAGGAATTAGGGTGGGATGAGAGCCGTATTTTAGGGTTGAAGCTTGCTGCTGAGTTACATGATTTGGGTAAAATAAGTATTCCCATGGATATTTTAAATAAACCTGGAAAGTTGACAAAGTTAGAATTTCAGTTTATCCAGGAACATGTTAGCCGTTGCTACGATTTAATTAAGGATATTCGTTTTCCATTCCCTTTAGCCGATACCATTTATCAGCATCACGAACGTTTGGATGGTTCAGGTTACCCTAATCGTCTTAGAGGCGAGGATATACTTTTTGAGGCGCGTGTTTTAGCAGCTAGCGATGTGCTGGAAGCCCTAACCAGCCACCGTCCTTACCGGGCAGCTTTAGGGGTAAGGCGCGCTACCGAAGAGTTGCATAGAGGAGCAGGGGTTAAATACGATAATGAAGTAGTGAAGATAATATTAAAACTTCTCAATAAAAACCATATGCAACCTTTTTGGGCTTATGACTAAATTAACCCCCAGGCCATTCTTTATTTGCCCTTTCTGATTATTTCATTATGTCGGATAAAGATAAGATTAAAAGTGGTTTTGTTGTTCTCATAGGTAGACCCAATGTAGGTAAATCCACACTTCTTAATTCTCTACTTGGAAACAAAATAAGCGTTGTTTCAGGCGTGCCTCAAACTACACGCTATGCCATAAGGGGGGTGCTTAATCTGAGCGATGCCCAGATTGTTTTTGTAGATAGCCCGGGTATACATTCTTTTAAAGATAATTTATCCCAATATCTTAATGTTGTAGCCCAGAGAGCCCTTGAAGATGTAGAGGTTGTTGTATATGTAGTTGATGTTACACGTAAACCTGCTTATGAGGAAGAACTCATTGTGAAGAAACTAACTTCTCTAGAAACAAAAATCATTATGGCGCTTAATAAGGTAGATAAAAACAAAAGGTTTTTCAATGATTATATTTTGCTATGGAAAAAAGAAGAGAATACGTTAAAAACCCCCGGCAAAGCAGAACTTGCTTACTACATACCCATATCGGCAAAAACAGGGTATAACCTTGATAAACTCATTGAAGCAATAAAAGAAAATCTTCCCTGGGGTTTCCCTTTTTATAGCAGAGATACAATTACGGATTTCCCTGTTAAGTTCCGCATAGCAGATATTGTAAGAGAAAAGTTGTTTTTAAATCTTAAAGACGAACTGCCTCATTCACTTGCCGTGGATGTTACGGCGATTGAGGAGAAGGAAAGAAGCGTCTATATTGAAGCTTACATATATGTTAACCGCAACTCCCAAAAACAGATTGTTATTGGCAAAAAGGGGAGTTTCATTAAAGAAGTAGGAATTTTAAGCAGAAAAGAAATAGAGAATATTTTTAACAAAAAAGTTTATCTGCGTTTACAAGTTAAGGTGGTATCTAACTGGCAGAAAAAAATGAGAATCTTAAAAGAATTGGGATATCAAACAGTTTAAGGAGGATACATGGATATTATGAGGATAATAAAAACAAGACGTTCTGTGCGCAAGTTTAAAAAAGGTAAGGTAAGCGAGGATTTAATTAAAAATATTCTTGAAAGCGCACGCTTTGCTCCATCAGGGCTTAATAACCAACCCTGGAAGTTTCTTGTATTGGAAGATAACAGGAAGAATGATTTAGCCCAGTTTACCCACTATTCCAGCATTATAAAAGGAGCAGATAAAATAATTCTTGTATTTTTCGATAAAGAGTCTTCCTACAATAGAGACAAAGATTTAATGGCAATAGGTGCTTCAATAGAGAATATGCTTCTTTATATTCACGCCCATAACTTAGGTGCTTGCTGGTTGGGAGAAATTATTAATAAAAAGGAAGCCATCCATAGATTTCTAAATACACCTTCATATTTAGAATTGATGGCGGTTATTGCCGTTGGCTTTCCCCGCTATATTCCCAAAAGGACAAGACGCAAGCCATTAAGTAAAGTGTTGTTGACTTAAATGAACGCAATTCCAGAAAGGACATGTAGACACTTTGGTGTTTGTGGCGGTTGTCGCCTACAGGAGATTCCTTATGCTAAACAAATAGCCATTAAGAAGAAAAAAATTGAAGAAGCGGTTTTAGAGCACGGATTTTATAATGTTAATATAAAACCTTTTAACATATTCTCTGAGTGGTTTTACCGCAATAAAATGGAGTTTACATTTTCAGAGGACAACGGGTTGGTATTAGGCCTGCACACACGCAGCAATAAGAGAAGGGTTTTTAATGTAGAAGAGTGCCTTATTTTTTCTCCTGATGTATCTTTTCTTCTGGAGAACATACGCAGATTCTGCCGCGATAAGAGATACACTGCCTATAATAAATTTACACACAAAGGATTCTTGCGCCATCTTATTGTGCGCGAGGCCAAGTTTACATCTGATATTATGGTGGGTATTGTTACTACCAGCGCATCTAAATTGGATGAGGAGGGTTTCTTGAGGGAAATTCTTAAGGGGCCTTTTAAAGAGAGAGTTAAATCTGTGTACTGGATTATAAATGATAGTCTTGGCGATGCCGTCTTATTTCAAGAGAAGAGGCTCATTTATAAAAACCATTTTATTACAGAAAAGATAGATGGATACTCTTTTAATATTGATATCGATACTTTTTTCCAGATAAATTCTAAAGGCATAGGCGCCTTATACAAAAAAATCAGGGACTACGCTTTTTCTCATCAGGCAGGGAAGGCTCTTGATTTATACTGTGGCATAGGTTGTGTAGGGATATTTTTATCTTCTGTAGTTAATTTGATTTATGGGGTAGAGTTAAATTTCTCATCCATAAGAGCTGCAAAGAGAAATGCCTTTCAGAACAACATCAATAACATTTTCTTTGTGTGTGCAGATGTTAGGAAGTTTTTGGCAGGCAATTCTCTTAGAGGAAATATTGATTTGGCTGTTGTTAACCCTCCTCGATGTGGCCTTTCAAGGAAGATAAAGGAAAGGATTATAAATATTAAGGCTCCTTATCTTTTCTATTCTTCCTGCAACCCCAAGACGTTATTAATAGATTTATGTGATTTATCAAGTTATTATAAGCCTTTATTTCTTGAACCTTTTGATTTTTTTCCTCATACGCATCATTTTGAAGTTTTTGCTCTATTGGAGAGGAAAAAGTGAAGCCCCTATAGTTAATCTTAAGTTGAAAAAATGAAATATTGTAGTATACTGTAAAGTGGGAGGCAGATAGCCTCTTTTTATTTTTTATTTCTGGTTTTAAGAATAAGGAGGTAAGCATATGGAAGAAAAAAGGAGATTTTTAAGATTTGACGCTCCTATTAATTTGGAATTCAAAGTATATTCCGAAGAGGGGGATTATTCCAGAGGAACCATGGTAAATTTTTCTAGACAAGGCTTAAGCTTTATTGCTCCAGAGGCAGAATTATCGCCCAGCCAGGAAATAGATTTAAGGTTTAAGATTCCTAATAAGGATGTTATAGTTACATGTCACGGAGAAGTTGTTTGGAAGAAAGAGGAGGAAGGTAAGAGGCGTATAGGAATAAGAGTTAAAGAGATAGACCCTTATGCCAAAGGAGAGATGTTAGAGTATGCTTACAACAACTGGGTTTTACAAATGCGCAAGAGTAACTATCAGAATAATTAGCTAATCTTATCTTCGGGCCAATTCTATCCCCTTTATCATTGACATTTTACGCATAAAATAGTATCCTTAATAGAATGAATATCGTTGTTTGTATAAAACAAGTTCCTGAGACTACAGAGGTAAAGATAAACCCCGAAACTAATACTCTCATAAGGGAAGGAGTCTCTTCTATCATCAATCCTTTCGATATGTATGCTATTGAAGAAGCTGTCAGGTTGAAGGAGAAGTATACTGGCACTACGACAGTTATAACTATGGGTCCCCCTCAGGCCGATAGTGCTTTAAGAGAAGCATTGTCTTTAGGCATTGATGAAGCGATTCATCTTTCTGATAGGGCATTTGCTGGTTCCGATACCTGGGCTACAAGTTTAGTTTTGGCAAAGGCAATAGAGAGGCTTAAGAACGTAGATTTGGTAATTTGTGGTAAGCAGGCTTCTGATGGAGATACAGCTCAGGTGGGGCCGGGCATTGCTACCCATTTGAATTGGCCACAGGCTACATATGTGCGGAAAATCGATAAGATAGATTTGGATAATAAGAAGGCGATCTTCGAGCGTCTTTTAGAGGATGGTTATGAGGTTTTGGAAGTAGATTTACCTTGCCTTATTACAGTAGTAAAAGAAATTAATGTCCCCCGCATGCCTTCTTTAAGAGGAAAGATGAAAGCGAAAAAACAGTCGATTCCTGTGTGGGGTAAAGGTGAATTGGGATTGAAAGATGAAGAAGTTGGCCTGGAAGGTTCTCCTACGCAGGTTGTGAAGATATTCACTCCTCCTCCAAGGGAAAGCGGTATGATTTTTGATGGGGAGGCACATGAAGCAGTAGATAAGCTATTTGGTGAATTGCGGAAACACTTATTATGAGAAAAAAAGGTATAGAAGTTGTCAAGGAGAAATGCGTAGGGTGCACTTTATGTATAAAGGCATGTCCTTTTTCTGCCATTGTTTTAAAAGATAAAGTTGCTGTAATTGACTTAGATAAGTGTACCCTGTGCGGAGCATGTAAGGAGGTATGTAAGTTTGGCGCCATTATTATTTGCAAACCCCAAGTTGTAAAACAGGACCTATCTCAGTATACAGATGTGTGGGTTTTTGTAGAGCAGGAAGAGAATAGAATTGCTTCAGTTTCCTTTGAACTTTTGGGCAAGGCACGTACGTTAGCCGAGGATTTAAATGCCAAAGTTGTAGCAGTATTTTTGGGATGCAATATTAAGAACAAAGCAAAGCAGCTCATTGATAAAGGAGCAGACAGAGTTATTATTGTAGATAATAAAAAACTTGCTCATTTTACCGCAGAGACTTACGGAAACGTCATCTCTCATCTTATTCACAAGTATAAACCAGAAATTTTTCTTGCTGGTGCAACAACAATGGGTAGATCTTTAGTCTCTCGCATTGCGGTAAGAATAAAAACAGGCTTGACCGCAGATTGTACAGGATTGGACATTGATAAAGAAAATAGGCTTCTCGTTCAGACCCGTCCTGCCTTTGGGGGAAATATCATGGCCCAGATTATTACTCCTTCTTATCGGCCTCAGATGGCTACAGTTAGACATAAAGTTATGAAGGAGCTGCCAGCCGATTCTGCACGTAAAGGAGAAATTATAGAGGAGCCTTTGAATGAGGAACTTATGGATACAAGAAGTAGGTTTATTGATTTTATTAAAGAGGAAGCGTATAAAGTCAATCTTTCTGATGCAGATATTATAGTTTCTGGAGGGCGAGGTTTAGGAGCGCCAGAGAATTTTAAGTTAGTCAGAGAGCTCGCCGAGGTCTTAGGGGCAGCTGTTGGAGCATCGCGTGCGGCTGTAGACAGCGGATGGATTCCCTATTCTCATCAGGTGGGTCAAACAGGAAGAACAGTAGCTCCTAAAATTTATATCGCCTGTGGTATTTCTGGACAAATTCAGCACCTTGTAGGAATGCAGTCTTCAAAAATAATAATTGCTATTAATAAGGACCCCGATGCTCCTATTTTTAAGATAGCCAATTATGGAATAGTAGGGGATTTATTTAAAGTTATCCCTATGCTTATTAAAAAAATAAAAGAAAATAAAGGCAGTTAATGTATCTAAAGAGCCTAGAGTTATTTGGTTTTAAATCCTTTCCTTCCAAGACTGTCCTTAAATTTGGTCCCGGCATAACAGTGGTTGTAGGTCCTAATGGTTGTGGCAAAAGCAATGTTTTTGATGCTATAAAATGGGCGTTGGGAGAGCAGAGCCCCAAGTCTTTAAGGGGCACAAAAATGGAAGATGTTATATTCAATGGAACAGCCACAACCCCTCCTTTAAATTATGCGGAGGTAACCTTAATATTTTCTAACGAAGATAACTACCTACCCATAGAATACAAAGAGGTTGCTGTGACAAGGAGGCTTTATCGTTCAGGAGAAAGCCAGTATTTTATAAACCGTAATCTCTGCCGGCTTAAAGATATCCAGGATTTATTTATGGGCACAGGTATTGGGGAGTACACCTACTCTTTTATAGAACAGGGAAGGGTAGAGATGCTTTTAAGCTATAAGCCAGAAGAAAAGCGTCTTATCTTTGACGAAGCAAGCGGTATTATCAAATACAAAGATAAAAAGAAGGAAACCTTACGAAAACTTAAAGATACTGAGGAAAACATACTCAGGCTCGATGATATTATTCTTGAGGTTAAACGTCAGATGAATTATCTGGAAAGGCAGGTAGAGAAAGCCAGGAAATACAACGAAATTCGGCAACAGTTAATTGATATAGAGAAGAAAATAGCAACTATTAAGACCAAAGAGTTGAATGATAAAATAGGAACTTTATCAAACGAGATTGAACAGCTTAAGAAAAAGGAAAAGGATAAAGAAGACGATATATCAAAGAAGAGTGTCGAGGAAGAATCGATAGCTAAAGAGATTAATCAAATGCGCAAGAGTGTTAACGAAATCAGCTCAAAGGTAGTATCTTATGAGTCGCGTATAGAAGGATATTTCAACCACATAGCAATCAACCGACAGAGAATAGAAGAAATAAAGGAAAGACTGACCAATCTTAGCAATTCCGAAAGAGAATCTAAAGAAAGAATTGTTTTGCATAAGAAGAGAATAGAGGAGGAGAAAAACTCTTTAAATTCTTTGGATAGTCAGTCTCAAAAGCTGAGATCCGAGTTGGATAATCTAAGAAGATTAAAAGAAGACAGAGCTATTAAGATTAAAAACGCTAAAAAAGACATTGCTTATAAGAAAGAATTAGTTCTACAGCTGGAAGAAAAAAAGACTGCCCTTAATAATAGTTTGATTGAGTTAGAAACTCATACAAAAAGTATTTTTGCCAGAAAGAAACGTTTAACCCTTGATGAAGCAAGAATTAATAATTATTTAGAGGATCACAGGCAACAGTTGGCTTCCCTTGAAGAAACACTTAAGACATTGGAGAATGAATTTACTTCTCTTAAGGAAAATAAAACAAGGCTTAGAAATCAACTTAAGGAGATGAATGAGCAAATTAGACAGCGAGAACAAAAATTATTGGAGATAGAGAAGACGCTTGTGGAATTAAAGTCATATTTTGAGTTTCTTAAAGACTTAAAGATTAAATACGATGATTTCCCTCTAAAAAAGAAAGTTACTTTGGTTTTTAATGAGGAGCCTAAGGATATAAATAAGCTAATTGCTTCTTTAAAAGGCGTAGAATTCCGTCGTATGGAGTTTGAGGGGAATTATAGGTATGAGGCAGAAGTAGAGGCTAAGATTATTTCTCTTCCTGAAGAGGAGTTGGCAAGAAGAATTGATTTCCTGACCAGAGAAGCCGAAGGTTTAAGAAACATTATTGAAGAAAGTAAAAACGTTGCCCAAAAGATTGTTAGTCAAATAGAAGAGGGAGAAAGCATAATTGCAGAAAAAGATAATAACTTAAGAGAGTACCTTCAAAAAAGGGACAATCTTAATGAAGGCATATCCCGATTAGAGGAAGAGAAGAATCTTATAGAAGACGAGCTTAAAGAAGTAACCAAAGAGATTAGTAATGCAGAGGAAAAGCAAAAGAGCGTTAAGGAAGAGTTATCACTTGTAGAAAGCAATCTTAATAGCACAATAAGCGGTTTAGAATTGTCTCAAAACAACACAGTTGTTTTCAGCGAAGAAGTTAATAAATTCGAGATAGAGATTGCCAAGAAAGACACAGAGATAAAAGCTCTTCAAGAACAAAAGGAAAGTATTTTAACCAAACTTTCTCTTCTTGAGGAGGAGTCTGCGAGAATTGAAGAAAGAATGATTTCTCTTGACGATGAGAAGCGAGCTCTGAACGAAAGAGAAATAGATCTGGCTAATCAAATTTTGGAATTAGAAACAAAAGTTAAAGAAACTAAGGAAAGAATAGAGATATTAACCAAGGGAAGAGAGAAAGAAGAAGAGAGGCTGAAGGAGCTTGAGGATAAGCTTTCTTTATTGCAACAGTCATTAAAACAGGAAGAAGGTATCCTTGAAGAGATAAGAAATAAGATTTATAACAAGAGATTGGAGGTTCAAGAAATTAATTTTGAAAAGGCAAAAATCGTTGATTATCTTAAGCAGGTTTATAATGTTGAGTTTGTGGCAGAGGAGATTTCTTATGATATATCTTTAAGCAATCTGGAGGCAGAAAGAGACAAACTTAAAAAAAGAATGGATTCAATGGGTGAAGTAAATCTAGTGGCAATTGAGGAGGCCAAGGAATTAAACGAACGCTACCAGTTTCTTACCACTCAAAAAGAAGATTTATTGTCTTCGAAGGAAAGTCTTAAGAAAGCAATTCAGAAAATAAATCGCACTTCTAAAGAGGTCTTTTTAGAGACTTTTAATAGGATAGAAGAAGAGTTCAAAAAGTACTTTCGTTTCCTTTTCGGAGGGGGCAGAGCGCAGCTGGTTCTTCTTGATAAAGAAAATATATTAGAGTCGGGAGTAGAGATTGAGGTACAACCGCCAGGTAAGAAACTACAAGGGGTATCTTTGCTTTCAGGGGGAGAGAAGGCATTAACGGCAATTGCTCTTATATTTTCTATTTTTAAAGTTAAACCTTCTCCTTTGTGTGTGCTCGATGAGATTGATGCCCCTTTAGATGAGGCTAATGTAGATAGATTTAATCAGTTGCTTGTAGAGTTTTCTCCTACTTCTCAGTTTATTGTCATTACCCATAACAAAAAAACAATGAGCAGAGCCGATGTTCTTTACGGGGTTACAATGGAAGAGAGGGGAATATCAAAACTGGTCTCTGTACGTTTTGCCCAAGAGGAAACAAGTCCTGTCAAATAGCTACTACTTTATTTTTTCCTTCTTTTTTTGCCCGGTATAATGCGAGATCTGCCTTGCGGATAATTTCTTCCTTAGTTTGACCATCCTCAGGGAAGGAGGCAATACCGATGCTTATTGTAAAAGATGCATTGGCAAAGGTTTGTTCTGCAATTGACTTTCTCATTCGTTCTGCAATGGTTGTCGCCTCTTCTTTTGAAGTGTTAGGGAGAATAAAGGCGAATTCTTCTCCTCCATAACGGCAGGCTAAATCCATTTTTCTTGAACACCGTTGGAGAGCTTCCGATACTTCTTTTAACGCTTCGTCTCCGGTTTGATGTCCAAAAGTGTCATTGAATTTCTTAAAATCGTCTATGTCAATCATCAATACCGATAGTTTATTGTTGGTGGCACGCGCTTTCATTATTTCTTCATCTAGCTTATATTGAAAATATCCATAGTTCCATAGGGAAGTTAAAGTATCGGTATGGGCACGCAGAAGAGTATCTTCGTAAGTTTTTGAATTTTCTATGGCTCCCGCAGCTTGATTGATAAACATTGTTAGGATGCGTAAATCTTCATCGGTAATAGGTCTTTTGGTAATATAATTGTCCACAATAATTATTCCTAGGGGATTGTTCTTTGACCATAAAGGAGCAAGAACAAATTCTTTTAAGTCAAGTTTATTTACTAAAGGGTCGTTGCTATATTTTTTATTGCCATCATTTTTGATGTAAACAGGTACTACCTCATAAAGAGCTTCATATATAATACCGGAAGTTTCTTTAAGGGGGAATTCCAAAGAGCGGGTTAATTCCATGAGTTTAGGCTGAATTTTCCCCTCCTTTATTCTTCTATAGGCCTCTATTAAGGCATATAAGTCCATTTTTTGTTCTTCAATGAGTTGCCAGATTCTGTTTGCCTCCTCCGTATCTACAGGTCCTAAACCCATAAATCCTTTGATTTTTTTCCTTAAATCATCTACGAGAAAGAGGATAGCGCGATTAAATCCTAATCCTTGATGAGCAGTTAATCCTGTAAGGATAATGTAAGATATCTCATCAAGCCTTAAGGTTGTGCGCATTGCTTGAGTGAGCTCGTAGAATATATAGAATTGCGATTTTGTTTTTTCAAGCTCCTCTTCTAATTTTCTTATTTTTTCCTGCAATGATTCGTTTTCCATAGTTATATTCTTAATACCATAAGAGGGATAAAAAGTCAAATAGGTTATATATGTAGTAGGCATTTGACGAAGATAAAGATTGAATGTATGATATTATAAAAGAAAATACAAGAAATAAACAAATGACGCTATGGATCCCTTTAAAATGCAAGTTTCTGTTCGTAAAATTCCCCAAGACCCAAATATGTTCGAATTTATTATCACTACCCCCACTCTAAAAACGCAGTTTATTCTTCCCCGGGATATGGTAAACAAGCTAAGGATTTTAATTGAGAAGGTGCTCACTGCTAAATAGTAAATAGATATTGTGGATAAAATTATGCTGGGGGGTTAAAGTCAATATGGGGATAATCTTGTGCAGGAGGAGATAGTATGGTTTCAAAGGGAGTTTCTTTTGGTATAAAGGGATTAGAAGTGTATCCTGTGGAGGTAGAGGTAGATGTTCAGAGAGGGTTACCTTCTCTTAATATTATTGGGTTAGGTGATGCCCAGGTGAAAGAAAGTAGAGAAAGGGTAAGATCTGCTATAAAGAACGCTGGTTATGATTTTCCTTCTAAGAGGATTACTATTAATTTAGCGCCAGCAAACATTAAAAAAGAAGGCACACATTTTGATTTAGCTATTGCCTTGTGTTTTTTAAACTCTACACGCCAGGTAAGTCTGGATTTATCCTCTTATGTTATTCTTGGTGAGCTTTCTCTGGAGGGACGAGTTAGAGAGGTTAAGGGAGTATTTCCTATGGTAATGAAAGCTAAGGAATTGTCCAAGAAAATTATTTTGCCTTTAGCCAATGCCAAGGAAGCTGCTTTAGTCAAAGGAGTAGATATCTATTCTGTTTCTGACCTTATTGAGGCAGTTTCCTTTCTTTCAGGGAGTATTGAGAAGACTCCTTTTACAGTAAAAGAAAAAGGTATTTTTAGTGGTCCTGAGTATGATGTTGATTTCTCTGAAGTGAAAGGTCAGGTTCTTGCGAAACGTGCCATTGAAGTTGCTATAAGTGGTATGCACAATCTTATTATGATAGGTCCGCCTGGTGTAGGAAAGACTATGTTAGCAAGAAGGATCCCTACAATTTTACCTGATATGGATTTTGAAGAAATCCTGGAGATTACAAAAATATACAGCATATGTGGTATGTTGGATAGCAATGAGCCTTTAGTTAAAGAAAGGCCATTTCGTTCTCCCCATCATACATCCTCTAGTGTTGCTCTTGTGGGAGGAGGTACCAATATAAAGCCAGGAGAAATCACTTTAGCTCATAATGGAGTGTTGTTTCTTGATGAATTACCTGAGTTTTCCCGAGACTCTTTAGAGGCTTTACGCCAGCCTTTAGAAGATGGGTTTGTGAGTATTTCAAGAGCTACGAAACATTTGCGTTTTCCTTCGCGTTTTATTCTTGTGGCAGCAATGAATCCCTGTCCCTGCGGTTATTTCGGCTCCCAGGATAAACCGTGTCACTGCTCAAGTTTTCAGATTCAGAAATACCGTCGTAAAATATCCGGGCCTCTTTTGGACAGAATCGATATTCACATAGAACTTTCGGGCATAAAAACAGACGAACTTATGAATAGAGATACCGCTATAGAGCCATCCGGCAATATTAAAAAAAGAGTAGAGAAAGCAAGGAAGATTCAATCACAGCGTTTTAAAAGAGAGAGAATTTTATTCAATGCTCAGATGAACCACAAGCATCTTCAGAAGTACTGTATGTTGAGGGGGGAAGCAAAGTCTTTACTTAAAGCAGCGATAAGGGAGTTAAGACTAAGTGCGCGCAGTTATGATAAAATTCTTAAAGTAGCTCGAACGATTGCTGACTTAGATGGGGCAGAACAGATAACCGCTTCTTGTATTGCGGAGGCAGTTCATTATAGAAATTTAGATAAGAATCTATGGATATAGGGTTATTTCTTAAGTTTCTTATGTGTCCTTAACACTGATTCTATTAGTGTTGCTCCTTCTTCAAAATCACTTCCCTTGTAAAAGACTCCTGATATTGCATAGGGCTGCATCTGTTTTAATTTTTCTGGGTCAGCATAGGCACTTATTACTATTACGGGAAGTGTTTTGTCAATCTTTCTTATTCTTTTTAAGGTTTCAAACCCGTCCATGACCGGCATATTAAGATCTAAAAATACTATGTCAGGTTTATCCGTATTTATTTTCTCTAAAGCAGCTTTCCCATTGTTTGCTACTGACACTTCATATCCTTTTGTTTTAAACCAAAAAGCCATAGGTTGAGTAAAATCCTCTTCATCGTCAACCATAAGTATTTTAATTGTCTTTTCCATAGTTTTAACCTCCAATTATTTAACCATTTGTAAGAGGTAATGTAAAGATAAATTTAGCTCCATATCCCTTTTCGCTTTCTGCCCATATTTTTCCTCCATGCAACTCGATAAGTTCCTTGCATATTGCAAGTCCAAGACCAGTTCCACTTATATCAGATGTTGGACGTTCAGCTGTCTGGTAGAACTTATCGAAAATTCTTTCTAAATCTTTTTTATCAATACCAACCCCGGTGTCAGCCACGCTAACCATTATACACGATTCATTCTTTTTGTAACGAGCTTCTATAGTTATAGCCCCTCCTTGAGGTGTAAATTTAATGGCGTTTCCTACAAGGTTAGTAAGGACCTGGATTATTCTTTGGGGATCTATATTTACCATTGGTAGATCGGCTTCTATCTTTTTATCAATGGTTATAGATTTAGTATTAGCCCACGTATCGAACGTTTCAGCAACCTCATTTACGATGTCTTTTATAGACGATGGCTGTTTCTCCAGCTGCATCTTTTTTGCTTCAAGCTTAGAGAGGTCCAGCAGGTCATTTATAAGGCTAGAGAGCCTTTTTAGGTTGCGCTGTGCAATCTTTAGAAACTGTTCCTGTGTTTCTGAAATAGGACCTGTACTCTTAGACAGAAGCAGAGATACCGACTTGTCAATGGCTATAAGAGGTGTGCGTAGCTCATGAGATACGCTGGCGATAAAATTAGATTTCATCCTTTCTAATTCCTTCTGTTTGGTTATATCGCTCAATACAGAAACCATACCAATAGTTTTTCCGTTTTCGTCTTCTATAACGGCGCTGCTGGCTCTTAGAATTTTTTTAGTTTCATCGTCAGAAGTAGCAAGCTCAATTTCTTTTTTCTCTTCCTCAGGGGATTGTTTTACCAGAGATATTAACTGTTCTTCTTTTATATCTTCGGTGAGTTTTTTCCCAAGCTTTTCCTCTTTTTGTACCCCAAGAAGTTTTTCCGCTGCAGGATTCAACATAATTACTTTTCCTTCCGAGTCAACTACTACCAGTCCTTCAGCAATACTCCTTATAACCGCTTCTGTGTCTTTCTTTTCTTCAATCGCCTTTTTATACTTTTTTATGGCTATCTCTGCATTACGCGTCTTTTCCTCAATTATGTTGGTGTATTTTTTACTTATAGTCTGAACAGTTAAGTTAATGCGTTTCTCCAGTTCTGCGTTAAAAATGCGTGATATTTTTTTACTTATTATCTCGCTGTGTTTCTTAGAATGTAAGACAGGCTCTATTTCCTTTACAAGAGAATCTTCTATAGAGGCATGGATGGTGGGTGATGTTACTGTTCTTTTTGCCGATGATGTGTTTGCTGTTGCGTTGCCTTTCGACTGAAGAGTAGCAAAGTAGGCTAAGATTAAAGCAATGATAACTCCTACAACTGCTACAACAATATATACAAAAGCAACGGAAGACATAATTATAATTAAGATAATAGTATACCTTCTTAACAAGATTTTATCTCTTTATTGGCACTTTTTCAAGAAATAGATATTAGGGCATAGTAAATAATATTAGCGATTAGTTGACGAGTTAGGCAGCATTGTACTAACTGCTATATGCTAATTGGTAAATGATGATTCATACAATACGCTTTCCACAAACGAGCATTAAATGTGAACCGCTATGCGTTTTTATGCTATTCGCTGTTTTGGATTAATTGTATGCCGCTTTAGACTATGCATTTTTGTTATTTTTACCGGTCGTTATTAATTTATTTTCGTCTTTTGTTGGCTCCTTTTTTTTAGTATAATTATCTAGATGAAAAAGAATGATAATTACTATCGGGAGAGGAGAAAACAC
>Ga0180301_10000414_pt1 | contig 33054 bp, 36 predicted proteins | sample GuaBasSediGuay16_FD_121797 | JGI IMG/M metagenome (GOLD analysis project Ga0180301, IMG submission 121797) | Subseafloor sediment microbial communities from Guaymas Basin, Gulf of California, Mexico - Guay16, Core 4569-2, 12-15 cm | ecosystem: Environmental > Aquatic > Marine > Hydrothermal... | reverse complement strand
CCTCCGGGCCCACATCGATTTCTTTGCTATTGGGTGGTTTATCGAGTATAGGAATTCTAAGAGTTTTGTTTCGACAAAGTGGCTTAAATTGGGTATAACTCCCCTGGCAGCCTCCAGAACTTCTTTATTCACTGTTATGTTAATTCGGGTTTTATTTAAATTTGACCTTCCCATGATAGTATTATACGTATAAAACTCACATAAAACTTACTAAGGAAAGAGTTTATTATAAAATAAATATAAAATGTAATTGATTATCTCATTACCTGAAGGGTAGCTTTTATGGTTACAAAAAATAGGTATACCCTATATGGGGAGTTAGCGATCAATCATTCCGTCGAAAGGTAAATCTTCTGAAATGTCATCTAAATGCCTATTTTCAGGTGAAAACTTTTTAGCATGTTTAGAAACTTTAGAAATGTGCCCTACCCTGATTGCATAATCAATGTTTTCATTATATCCTTCTTCAAAATCAGCAAGCCTCTCGAAAACGTTATCAACTGCTTGGTGTATTTGCGAAACCACAAGTGTTTTTCTTGTTTTTCCTAGTATTCTTCCCGCTTCTGTGATAAACTGTGTCTTCCCCGTTCCAGGTGGACCAACTACGAGGAGCATTTCACCCCTCTCAAGCTGGAAGGACGATTCTAATGCCATTTTCTGAAATTCATCTAAAGGCAATTTGTTTTCAAGCTTGTATTCAGACACTCCTTCAACAAAACTTCGAGAATCTATAATTTCAAACCCTTCTATAACTTTGAAATCCTGCATTTCATCACTTATAGCTTCTAATCTTTTCTCTAACGAATACAGAAAGTCCACTTTACAAATTTCGAGGATGTCTCGTGAACCGGTATAATCGATCGATTTGGTGTTAATAACGTAGTATTTTTTACCAAATCTTTCAAACTTTCGAACAACAAAACCGATCGGTTCAGGATCGTTGGAATATCTAAAGGCACCGACAAGTTCGCCGGAATTCAATTCCATATCTGTCTGTACAATAACCACACCCGATGCCGAACTTTCAATTTTAGCACCAGCACGGTTTCTCTTAGCTTTAGCTTCATCTTTAGTCCTTTTAATCTCATCCGCTAAAAATTCTCTCAATTTCTCTAACCTTCTCCCCAACTCCCATCCAATTTGCATAATCTCCCTCCATGCTTGATTTTAACATACTTTTATGAAACATACAGGTTTAAATAAATACTCATATGCAATTAGTGTTTCCGTATTCTCTGGAACCATGAATGCAATCCAACCTTCAGCAGAGCCTCCAGCCATTAAATCAACGTCCTTAAATTCTGGCAATTCTTCGGGTAAGATTACAAAGGAAGGAGAATATCCTACTCCGTCAGCATAGACCTTAAAACTGTAAGCTGAGAGATAATGTGGATTCTTTCCAGAGGTGTAGGTAAATTTAACCTTAACGAGCAGGTATTCAAATCCCCTATCCGGCTTTAGATTGAACATATTTGCCTCTTTAATAACTCTATTTGCCTTGATTCCTCTCATACAATCTAACACTTGAACCTCAAATTGACCAGAGAGGGTATCCACTGCAACGATGTCATTCATAGATGCTGGGTTGGAGTAGCTCCCCTTTACGTTCTCTTCTACCTCATTTTTCTTATCACTCTTATTGTTTGTCAAATTCACATCTTTCGTATTCTCTTTAGTCACAACTTTTGGTTCCTCAACGCATCCACACACCAACAAACAGAGCATAGCCAACAAAACTACTACTACCCACCTCATGTATAACAATTAACCAAAAACTATTTTAACTTTAATTTGATAACATTAATAACAATGATAACATTAGAGAAAGTTCATATAATACCGCTGGGATTTGAGAGGAGCGTTGCAGTTAAACCAGTGAGAGTTTTAGGTGGTACAAGTGTGCATATAATTACAATTGGTGGAAAGCATGCTGAGAAATATGAGTTATCTGAAGAACAAAGATATTTCATAGAAGCTGTTGTGAATGATTTAGAGAAAATGGGTGTAGAAGTGGATATCCATTATGCTGACCTTTTCGATTTCAAGCAAGCTATTAAAGCTATTGCTGAGATCGTTGTGGAGGAGAAGAAAAGTGGAAAAGAGGTTTATCTTAATCTCTCTTCACATGGGAGGCTTGTTTCAATAGCCTCTGCACTCGTTGGATGGTATCATGGTATAAGAATGTACTATGTACTTGCAAACAGATACGCAAAAAATGAAGAAGAAAGAAAGTTATATGGTAGAAGTGTTTGTGATAAGCCAGTTATAATCGAAGTTCCTCAAGTAGAGCTTGTAAGACCGAGTGAGGAGGACAGGTTCACTATATTATTGATACATTCTAAGAAAAAAGATGGCAAAGAATATGTAAAATTAGGTGATATAGCTGAGAAGTTTTGTGACGAGTTCCCTCACATCTATTCTTGTGAGAGGGACGAGAAAGGTGCAATTACTAGAAGAGGCTTACAAAAGTTACTTACAAAGTTGAACCGACGTGTTATGGATAAACTTGAATCAAAAGGATACATTAAAAGAGAGAAAATAGGGAAGAACGTGTTCCTTAAGCTTACAGAGGCTGGAGAATTCTTAGCAATACTTGAAGCAAGCTTTTGAGATATTTGGTATTTTAGCGAAACAAACATAATTATCAGCTTTCCTTCTTTTTCCTGCTCAAAGTTGACAGATACGCCAAATACGCATCAAGCTGAATTCTCTCATGCGCACCTTCAGTTAGTCTAAAATCAATCTCTCCAAGTTTGTCTATTAGCAAAACCTTCATTTTTTCATCTATTGCAGAAGATACAATCTCCCTAAAAAGCTGTGAGACTATGTCTTCTCCACTCATTCCGTATTCAATCATCATCTTATCGAGCATCTCCCTTGCCTCCATAAAATTGCCGTTTAATGCTACCTCCAACAACTCCTCTAACTCCTCTGGTTTTGCAGTGGCGGTAATCTGATAAATTGCATCAGCATCTATTATCTCACCAAAGGCTGCTGCCCCCTGCAGCGCATTAATCGCCTTCCTAAAGTCCCCATTTGCTATGTAAATCAAAGCTTCTAAACCCTCATCTGTAATTTTAACATTCTCTTTCTCGCAGATTTCAAGCAACCTCTTCCTCATCGCTTCAGCTGGCACTGGTCTAAACTTGAAGACGGCACACCTACTCTGTATGGGTTCAATAATCCTACTAACGTAGTTACAGCTCAAAATAAACCTGCAAGTTTTAGAATACATCTCCATTGTTCTTCTTAAAGCTGCTTGAGCGTCAGCAGTCAAAGCATCTGCTTCGTCAAGGAATATTATCTTAAACGGCGCCCCCCCAATCGGGGCTGTTCTGGCAAACTCCTTTATCTTGTGCCTAACAACATCTATACCCCTCTCATCGCTCGCATTCATCTCTACAAAGTTGTCTCTCCAGTTCTCCCCAAACAGATCCCTCGCCAAAGCTATGGCAGAAGCTGTTTTTCCAGTACCAGGAGGACCAGCAAACAGCAAATGAGGGATGTTTTCCTGATCAACGTAACTTTTCAATCTCTGCACGACTTCTTCCTGCCCAACAACCTCATCGAGTGTTCTTGGTCTGTACTTTTCAACCCAGATTTCAGCAATCATTGCATGGAATTAGTTGTAAAGTATAAAAAATTCACCAAATAGAAAGGACTTTTAAAATAATTGTAAACTCGTGCTGTGTTGCTTGATTTCATCTTACTGATTGCAGTTGCCATCTTATTCAGCCTACACCAAATCTGCATAAGAAAGGGAACAATAGAATTTGATGTAATCTCCGGCACGTTTATTAGCATATTTACAACTGCATTCATTTTTTCGGCTTTATCGATTAACAGAATACATTTCAACGCTCGTTTTATCATCTTCATGATTTTAGCCGGGATACTACACTTCTTTGTGGCAAGAACTGCCTTTTACAACTGCATAGATAGGATTGGTGCGAATTTAGCTGGCCCATTATCTGCAACTCGAATATACTTTGCCGCTTTATTTGGATTCTTGATTGGTGAAACGATTTCAATAAAAATTGTGCTTATGACCACCTTGATTTTCATAGGCATCGTTTTACTTTCAAATCCGAAGAAAGGAGTTAAGGCTGACCTTGTTGGCATACTTTTGGGTATAGCAACTGGTTTAACTGCAGCGTTTTCATCAGTCTTGGTTAAGTTTGGAATGCAGATTTATCCGGATGCAATATTTGGGAGTGCAATAGGCTATTTGTCATCTTTAGCCATATACCCAATCTTTTTTAGAAACATAGAGTTTAACTTAAAAAAAGGGAAGTTCTTTGTGTTAGGTGGCATTTTTGTTGGATTTGGTCACTTCTTGAGATACTACGAGCTTATAAAGATGCCTGTAAGCGTTGTAGAACCAGTTTTTAGCATCTACCCGCTCTTCACGATCTTGCTGTCATACATATTCCTTAAAGAAAAGGAAATATTCAGTTTCAGAGTTGTGCTGGGAACGATTTCAATACTTCTGGGCATCAACTTCTATTTCTTGTGAGTACTTGAAAATGTAAACACTACGCGATGAATTGCGGTCAAATGTGCCAATAAAGCAATAACCATTACAGCATACAAAACATAGTTGGTGATTAAACCAACAAATAGAATTATCATTCTCTCTCCCCTCTCTGCAATTCCAACATCACACTTATCTATTATTTTCTCTGCCCTAGCCCTCGTATAACTTACAAGCAAAGCACCACTCAAAGCTAAAGCAACGTAAAGCCAGTCTATCCCATAAATTCCCAACGCAACAAAGATTGCAACGTCAACGTATCTATCAAAAACAGAATCCAAAAATCCGCCAAAAGGAGTAGTTAAATTCTGATTTCTTGCCAATGCACCATCGAGCATGTCAAAAAATCCGCTCAGTAACAATACAAAAGCACCAATAGTTAGTTCACCAACCGCTATAAAACAAGCTGAGGTGAAGCCTATAATCAATCCAATAAATGTAAGATGGTTGGGTTTTATTCCCGCTTTTATTGTCAACTCGGTTAACGGCAACAAAAGATTTGTAACATGCTCTTTGAGCTTACTTAACATCCTTTATCTCCATTGCTGCTACTTCCAAATCTTACCTCTGTAATACCCAGTTATTGGGCAACCCAAACACAGTTCATAACCCCAATAGTCACACTCTCCACAATTTGAGTTGCATGGTGATTTATCAGCCCTCTCCACGTGTATTTTCATCGGTATGATTGTGTCGTTCTCAGCCCTAACGATAATGCCAACATCAACATCATAAACCTGGGGATTTGTTCGGATGTGTTGATCAACGATAGCCTCTAATGACGATAAATCTTCGCCAATGAACAACATTGACAGATTTTTGTTCCCGGCAACCACAAATCCGTTCAGGAAGAAAGGGCAACCGTCAAAGAGCTTGAGTATTTCTCTGGGTTGTCTACATTTAATATCTGCTTTTAATATATACAATCCTGCATTTTTGATGTTTATGCCGTATGCGTGATTTATTATGCCCAATTCTTTCATTTTTTTGATTCTGCTACCTACAGATGGTTGTGATAAGCCCACAACCTTGGCAATCTCGTTTTGCGAGATTTCAGGGTCTTTCTCCAAAATTTCAAGTATTTTTTTATCTTTATCATCTAACTCAAGAATACCCACCATACTTTTAACCCCTTAACTAATCTGGCATTACCTTATAAAAAATTAGCGAAATTGGCAAAGAAACGATTTCTGTCTAAAGGGTATATCACTTTAATTTTTAATTACTAAACATAATATGTGGGAATAGAAGATTTTAACCTACTTATAGCTGCTATTGTGGGATTAATAGAAGTGTGCCCACTCCAAAAAACTTTTCAGAAGATTTTTAAAACCAAGGTTTGTTAATAGGTCAGGGGCGGTAGGGTAGCCTGGTTATCCTTCCGGCTTTGGGAGCCGGCGACCGGAGTTCAAATCTCCGCCGCCCCACATTTGATTGAGATTAGGTGTTATATAGGTTGTTTCTTCCAAGAACAGCATCACATAATTTACCAACAATATTTTCCAGCTTGCCAAGACGAGCTTCTATTGTATCTTCAACTTCAATGTTTAAACTTTCGGTATCTACAACCACCAAAAATGCCAGCTTTCCTTTCTGTTCTGTTAGAAATATATTGGCTTTCTTTCCGACAATTTTTGAGTATTCTTTAGGTAGGCGAATAGGAGGGTAGATTCGTTTTTACTTGGTTTTGGTGCTGTTATTTTTAATTCAAAAATTTTTTGTAATTTAAACATAGTTTAAATATTTAAGAGTTTAGGAAAACATTCGAGCCTCTACTATTTTTTGTTAAAAAATAGTTTTTCATTTCATTTTGTCACCATGGGTATTTTACATAACTTTCTAACTGTTTGCTGCAGATTTACTTTTTAGCAAGTTTTAAGGCAAGTACTGCCTCTTCCTTTTCAAATAACTTTTCAGTTCCAAGTTTTTCGAATCCATATTTTGCTACTGTATAGGAATATATCCACTTAACACAAAGGTTGATGTCCAAATTCTAAGCTAATTTTGATTGCTCTTGCATTAATATATTAATATTAATATTATTAATAATATTATATTAATAATATTAATGATAGACTAATGATAAACTAATACTCTATAAGGATATAACTGATACCCACGACTTACCCCACTCTCCCAAAGTCATCCTCAAACCTTACTATATCATCTTCACCCAAATACTCTCCAATCTGAACTTCGATAACTTCTAATGGTAGCAATCCAGGGTTCTCAAGCCTATGCAACGAACCGGCAGGAACGAACGTACTCTCCCCATTCTTTACCAAAAACTCCTTATCGCCAATTGTAACCTTTGCCGTTCCTTTAACAACAACCCAGTGTTCACTTCTGTGATAATGCATTTGCAAACTTAGTTTTTTCTTTGGTAAAACTGTAACTCTTTTTATCTTGTAAAATTGCCCCTCTTCTAAAACAGTATATGACCCCCAAGGTCTATAGACCGTTTTGTGATACAAAACCCTTTCATCGCCCTTTTCTTTAAGTTTTTCTACAATCTTTTTTACATTTTGAGCCTCATCCTTAGAACACACTAAAATTGCATCTCTGGTGTCAATAACGATTGTATTTTTTAAGCCAATTGAGGCAATGAGTCTGTCTCCAATAAACAAGTTATCCTTTGAGTTTAATGCAATAACCTCTCCTTTAACAGCATTGCTATCTTTTTTATCCATCAACTCGTACACAGCGTCAAAGCTCCCAACATCACTCCAAAAAGATTCCAATTTAACAACTGCCGCCTTATCCGTTTTCTCCATAATACCATAATCAATTGAGATGTTGGGTGTTAATTCGTATGCCTCGTTTAACGGTTTTTCAAACGATTCAACAACGTCCTTTGCATGCTTTGAACATTCTTCAACGAACAATTCAGAATTAAATACGAACATTCCACTGTTCCAAAGGTATCCTTCTTTAACGTATTTTTTGGCTGTTTTTTGATCTGGCTTTTCCACAAAAGCCTCTACCTTATATCCACCTTCTAACTCAATTCCGGGTTTTATGTAACCGTAACCGGTGTGGGGCTTATATGGCTTTACACCAAAAGTAACTAAATGGTCTTTAGCAAGATTTATCGCATTCTTAAACGCATTTTTGTAGTTTTCATCAATTTCTACGATGTGGTCTGATGGTAAAACAGCAACCACACCATCAATTTCTGCATATTTGATTGCATAGTATATTGCTGGAAGGGTGTTTTTTGCTTTTGGTTCAACTAGCACGTTTTCATGGGGTACATCAGCATTTAAATCATCAAGTTGACTGTAAACCAAAAATTTGTGATTTTCGTTTGTTACGATAAACAATTCATCGGGTGCAGAAAAAATCAAAGCCCTCTCAATGGTTTTCTGAAAGAGGGATTTGCTATCCAAGATGTTTATGAACTGCTTTGGTAAATACTCTCTGCTTAGAGGCCAGAGTCTAGTACCACTGCCCCCTGCCAATACTATGGTTTTTACCATAATTATTGTGGTTATTTAGAGGTATATAAAAATATATGATTATGGTATGGTTGGGGTTGGATTTTGCGTGGAAATAGCTAATACCCCAATTCCTTCAGCCTCTCCTTCAGTATTTTAGCAGAATTTTTCAACCCCTCAAGCTCCTCCTCACTAAATTCATACTGCACTATCTCTTCAACTCCATTTTTGCCAAGTATTACTGGCAAACCCAAGGCTACATCCTCAATCCCGTACTCTCCCTGCAACACAACGCTTGTTGGAATTTCCTCTTTCGTGTCCTCAACAACAGCCCTCACCATCCTATAAATTGATACTGCAGGCCCATAAATCGTTGCACCCTTCCTCTTTATAACCTCTGCTGCAACAAACCTTGTTTGCTCAACAATCTCATCCCAATTCACTCTCCCATCAAAATCTGCAAGAGTTTTAGCTGGAAACATGCTGTCCCCATGCTCACCAATCATGTAGGCTTTTCTTATGTTTTTAACACCAAAGGCATTCAATCTCTCTTTCAACCTTGAAGAGTCGAGCATGTTACCCATTCCAAACACTTCGTTTCTCGGCTTTCCTGTCTCCTTCCACATTATGTAGTTCATCACATCCATTGGATTTGTTACAACCAAAATCTTGCTTTCTGGCGAACTTTGCATTATGTTTTTCGCAATCTCCTTTATAATGCCAGCATTCTTCGTTGCTAAATCAAGCCTCGTCATTCCCGGCTTTCTTGCCAATCCTGCGGTTACAATTATAATTTCACTGCCCTTAAGCAACGAGTAATCGCTCCCACCAACAACTTTTGGATATTTATCTATGGCTGCTGCGGCATGAGCTAAGTCCATCGCTTCACCGACAGCTAAGTTCTCTATTATGTCAACTAATGCTATTTCATCCACATCTAAATTTAAAATGCAGGTAAATGCGGTTGTTGAACCTACCCTACCAGCACCAACAAAACCAATCTTCATCTGAATCACCAAACGAAATGCTTTGGTTGTGTCTTTAACTTTTATGATTTTAGGGTTTTTTGGTTAAAAAATAACTGATTGCTGCGATATTTTTATTAGGAGGAAGCTAACATTAACCATGCCCAGGATTGGTGGTAAAACAATTCCGGTTCTTATTCACGGCACATCACCGTTTATCGGCGCTGGTCAGTTTGGGAGCAAGTCTAAAGAGTATTACAACAGATTTTACAAAAACCCTGAGTTGATGGCAAAATTTTTTATTTGTTTTGCTGAAAAGTGCTATCCGTGTTTACATATTCTTCCCTATCCGTCACTTCTCAAAGCCCTTGACTTAGCTATGAATGTCATGCAGTTTGATGTAATTGTAACGGTTGAGAGTGAAGATGAAATTGATGTTGTGGCAAAGTACACTCCAATCGTGATCTTCCTCCATGCCTCAACGACTGATGAGATGAAAAAGGAAAAACTCACGAATTTTTTGAGGGTTTGCGAGGAGTTTGGTTCTGTTCCAGGAGCTGCAACTCATTGTCTAGGCAAAGTTATTCCTTATCTCGAAGAGGTTGGTGGATTTGAAGCATATATGACACCAATAAATCCTTTTGGCCTTTATATGGAGCCCTCGTTCTACACGACAATCAAAGCTATTGAGAGTGTTAAAGAAGACAAAGTCGTTTTCGGAATGAAAACTCTTGCTGCTGGTAGAATTGATGCTTATAAAGGCTTTCAATTCGCTTTAAGTTATGCTCATTCACTCGTGGTTGGATTTACAGAATTCGAGCAGATAGATAAGGCTTGCCGTGTTATCAGGTGGATTTGTGACAGATAAATTAGGCTTAACTTAAATGATTAATACCACTGGATTCATCATCACAAAAAGTGTTAACAATTGATTAAAAAATAACAAGCATCGATTAAATTTCGATGAATTTAAAAAGGCTAAATTGCGAGTCTCTAACGCAGAATAGATAATTTGAGGGAAAAGCGTAAATACAAATAAAACATAAGTTTGGTAAATCGGGGGTGTACAGATGGTATATGAATTAAAGAAAGGAGCTTTTGTAGTGGATGAGTTAAAAAACGTAAGCATCAGAATAGGCGATATAGTAGAAGAGGAAGAGGAATGGGCTCTAATGGGTCCAACACCGATGCCAGGCATTGCAGATTTGCGAGACTGGGACTTCTTTTTGTTGAAGAGGTACAAACCCTTCTATGCCCCATACTGTGACATGTGCTGCCTTTGTACAATGGGTAAGTGTGATTTAACAGGAAATAAGAGGGGTGCTTGTGGAATTGATTTGGCTGCACAAACGGGAAGAATCGTGACAATAGCATGCGCTATTGGCGTTTCAGCACACTGCGGGCATGCAAGGCATATGATGCATGACATAGAACACATTTTTGGAGATTCAAGTGAAATACCTGTGGATTTTGGTCCAGAAATTGATGTTGTGGCACCATTAACAGAACTAATTACTGGAATGAGACCTAAAACTGTTGCAGACTTCAAGAAAGTTTTGGATTACTGTGAGGAGCAAATTGTACAAGTTGTGGACTCAATACATACAGGTCAGGAAGGGAGCTATTTGGACTATGAATCTAAGGCACTTCATTTGGGTATGATTGACTCGTTGTCCAAAGAGGTAGCAGATATAATTCAGATGTGTGCATTTGGTTTTCCAAAGGGTGAAGATAACCAGCCTTTTATTGATATTGGTATGGGAGTTTTAGACCACAACAAGGCGATTGTTTTGGTAATTGGTCACCACGCACCACCTGCCACAAACATAGCTGATTACATTGAAGAAAATGGATTGGAGGATGAAGTTGATTTGGCAGGCATTTGCTGTACAGCAAACGATATGACAAGATACTATCAGAAAGCCAAGATTGCTGCAGCTTTAAGTAGACAACTTAAAGTTGTTAGAGCTGGTTTGGCCGATGTAATTGTTATTGATGAACAGTGTATTAGGGCAGACATACTATATCACGCTGGTAAACTGGGCATTCCAGTGATTTGCACAAACGAAAAGGCAATGCATGGATTGAGAGACATGACAAAAGAGGATCCAAAAGATATCATAAAGTATGTACTTGATGGTGCTCCTGGAGTAGTGGTTTTGGATCCACTCAAAGTTGGAGAGGTTGCGGTAACAATTGCTAGGGAAAGAAGAAAGAAGAGGGGGGACAAGATTGAACCCAAACTCAGTGATGAGGAATTCATGAACTATGTAAAGTCATGCACACAGTGTGGTAATTGTACATACGCATGTCCACAAGGAATAAGAATTGGAGAGGCAATGGAAGCGGCTGAGAATGGAGATAGAAGTAAACTTGAGAGGTATTGGGACATCTGCATTGCATGTGGTAGATGTGAACAGGTATGTCCGAAGGGAATTCCAATCATTGATGTGCTAAATTATGCAGCTTGGAATTTAATAATCAACGAAAAAGGTAAGATAAGGAGGGCAAGAGGGCCTGTGAGGGATACAGAGATCAGAGAAGTTGGTGCACCAATTGTTCTTGGTACAATTCCGGGTATTATTGCACCGATTGGCTGTGGAAATTACCCAAATGGTACTGAAGAAGTTTATACAATTGTTAGGGAATTTGCCTCAAGAAACTACATTGTTACTTTAACAGGGTGTATGGCATTTGATGCTGCCTTGTACAAGAATGAGGAGGGTCTGAGTGTCTTTGAAGAATTCCACGACAGATTTGATGCTGGCGGTGTGATAAATATAGGTAGCTGTGTTTCAAATGCTCATATACATGGAGCGGCAATTAAGGTTGCGAGAATATTCGCCATGAGAAACATAAGAGCGAACTATGAGGAGATAGCTGACTACATACTCAACAGAGTTGGTGCGTGCGGTGTTGCTTGGGGTGCGATGAGTCAAAAAGCAGCAAGTATTGCTACGGGCTTTAACAGACTTGGTGTTCCAGCAGTAGTTGGACCGCATGGTAGTAAGTATAGAAGAGCCTTCCTTGGACAACCGTACAGAGATGAGGATTGGCAGATGTACGATCTCAGGAGAGGCGAAGAGATTAGGGTTGAACCTGCTCCGCAAGATTTACTCGTAGCAGCAGAAACACTTGAAGAGGCAATACCGTTGATGGCTAAGCTTTGTTTCAGACCAGCAGATACTGATAGAGGTAGATCGATCAAGCTAACGCATTACATTGACTTAAGCTTGAAGTACCTTGGAAGGTTGCCTGATGATTGGCATTTGTTTGTGAGAACCGAATCTGATTTGCCACTGGCTAAAAAAGAAGAATTGTTGAAGATTCTTGAAGATGAGCATGGATGGAAGATTGACTGGAAGAAGAAGAAAATACTTGAAGGTCCAATAAGAGGGTATGATGCAGCTTTCAACCCAACAAACGTGAAGAGGATATTTGAACAAGGTCCATTGCCAATAGGAGGTGGTGAGTAATGCCAGCCTCAAAACCTTTTGATACTGCGAATATTCCTGGACCAAAGATGGCTATGATTGCAAAGACAAAGGCTGTTGCTGCGATGATTAAAAAGGCGAAAAGACCATTGCTAGTTGTAGGTCCAGACTTAACGGATGAGATGTTTGAAAGGGTACTAAAATTTGTTGAGAAAGGTGTACAAGTGGTGGCAACTGGGACAGCAATCAAAAGATTTGTTGAAGCTGGTGTGGCTGATGGTGTGAAGTATGCTGTGTTGCATGAATTGACGAACTTCCTATTAGACCCTGACTGGCCAGGATTTGATGGCAAGGGTAACTATGACGTTGTCTTGTTCATGGGCACAATTTACTACCACGGCTCGCAGATGATGGCAGCAATCAAAAACTTTGCACCACACATAAGGGCTATAGCGATTGATCGCTACTATCATCCTAACGCATTGCAAAGCTTTCCAGACTTGTGGAAGAAGGAGGATGAATATATAAAGCTGTTGGATGAGGTTTTGGATGCTTTATAATTTTTATTTGATTTAGGAGGTGTTGAATTTGGTAGAAAGAAAAAGAATTGAAATCCCAGAAGGAGTGAAGGTGAAGGAAGTTCCGGGAGAGATGGAGGAGTACCCATTTGATATTAGCCCAATGTATGAAGGAGAGAGAATTAGAAAAGGAGAATACTTTGTAGAGCTTGGTGGACAACCCCTAGGCAAACCGGGTTTTGAGCTTGTTATAGCTTTGCCACCAGATCAAGTGGAAGACATGAAAGTAACAATTGTAGGAAAAGACTTGGATGAAATGGAAGAAGAAGGGGCGTATGGTCTTGCAATGATATACTATGTTGCAGGAGAGATGATTGAGGAAGACTTGGAACCAGTCATTGAAAGAAGAAACCACGACTTCCAGAATTACATCGAAGGCTACATGCATCTGCAGCAAAGGCATGACATATGGTGCAGAATTGCAAAAAGCGCTGTAAAGAAGGGGCTAAAGAGTTTAGCTGAAATTGCAAAAGCTACAATGATGTTGTTTAAGAACGAGTTACCATTTATTGAGAAGATTGAAGCCATCTACTCAACAGATGAGGAATTCAATAAAAAGGTTCTTGACGAACTTGCATGGCCTATTTACAATGCAAGAGATGCTAGAGTTGAGGCTATAAGCGATGAGGAGGTTGATGAATTCTATTCCTGCCATCTCTGCCAGTCGTTTGCTCCAACGAACGTGTGCATTGTTAGTCCAGACAGACCTGCACTCTGCGGTGCAATAACTTGGTTTGATGGTAGAGCAGCAGCAAGGGTCGATCCTGAAGGTCCCAACAGACCTGTACCAAAAGGAGAGTGCATCGATCCGATAAAGGGTGAGTATTCTGGAGTTAACAAGTATGCTGCCGAGGAGAGTGGTGGAGAATATACAAGAATTTGCTTGCACTCATTCTTCGATGCCCCACACACAAGCTGCGGTTGTTTCGAAACCATAGGCTTTTACATGCCCGAAGTTGACGGTATAGGATTCGTGCACAGAGGCTATCCTGATGTTGCGCCAAATGGTTTGCCGTTCTCAACAATGGCTGGACAGACAGGTGGTGGAAAGCAGATACTCGGTTTCTTGGGTGTTGGTGTAGCATACTTCAGAAGCAAGAAGTTCTTACAGGCTGACGGTGGTTGGAGAAGGGTAGTATGGATGGCTAAGGAGCTTAAGGAGAGAATTAAGGATTACATACCAGAGGAAATGAGGGATAAAATAGCAACTGAAGAGGATGCAAAAACGTTGGATGAGCTAAAAGAGTTCTTGAAGAAAGTTGATCATCCCGTCGTAACAGGAGTCGTTAGAGAGGTTGATGGGCAGAAGATAACCGACGGATGGGTTGAGGAAGAGGTTGTCGAAGAGGTTGCAGAAGTAGCTGAAGCTCCAGCAGAGGCTACTCCAGCTCAACCAACAGCAATGCCAATGCAGCCAATGCAGCCGATGCAAATGCCTATGCAGATGCCGATGCCCCAATTCCAGATGCCAACCCCAACTGCAGCTCCAGCAGGCGGAGTTAAGCTGGTAATCAAGGATGCAAAGATAAAGATTGACAAGGTAATAATAAGGAAGGCTGAGGAAAAGAAAAAGAAGTGATAGGATGGAGGAGAAAAAGAAAACTGCGAAAATCATATTGAAAGGAGCAACAATACACGTTCCAGAGTTAATAATCGAGGAGGAGGAATAGTTGGTAGTTGTAGCAGTAACAGGCAAAGGAGGGACGGGCAAAACAGTAGTTTCAGCCCTCCTTATTCATTTTATTTCCAAGGTAACGACGAGAGTTTTGGCAGTGGATGCAGACCCAGACTCTAATCTGCCAGATGCTTTGGGGGTAGCTAACGAAGTCAAAAAGACTTTAGGAGATATTAGGGAAGTTTTTCAAGTTAGCAGAGATGATATGGGGGCTATGAACAAAGAACAGTGGTTGGAAGGGAAAATTTACACCGAGGCAATTTGTGAATGCGACTCTTACGATTTGCTAGTTATGGGAAGGCCTGAAGGTGAAGGTTGCTACTGCTTTGCAAATTCTTTACTAAGGGGGGTTTTAAGAAAGCTTATGAGACACTACGATTACATAATCATCGACAGTGAAGCAGGCTTGGAACACTTCAGCAGAAAAACGATAGATACTGCAGACTACATCTTCGTCATTACGGATATGTCTAAAAAAGGATTGGCTACGGCAAAAAGAATTAAGAAAATGTCGAAAGAGCTAAAATTGGATTTCAAAGGAATCTATTTAATTGGAAACAGAATAATGTCAAAGGAGGCTGAAGAAATAATTAAAAAATTTGCAGATGAGGAGGGCATTCCACTCATAGGATTTCTACCGTATGATGAAAAAATTGCAGAATTGGACATGAAAGGATTACCTATAACATATTTGCCTGAAAACTCTGAATTTGCCAGAAAAGTTAAAGAGATTGCTGAATTGGTTGTTGGAGCAAGTATCAAGATAAATTAGGATGTAGGTGTTTTGATGGACCTGGAATCTTTCTTAAAGTTTATTGAAGGACATGATGTAGAAAAACTTGAGAATGTCGTGATAGAGGGTGACTTAGAAATTGAAATAAATGAGGACATTCCAGCAATCTTACCTTTGCCTGTGCTTCAAGAGCTACAAAACTTTTTATATCACGCAAACATGGCAATGTCGTTTATAAATAGGTTGGGTTTTATGGACGTTATAAACGTTAATAATGTTAATGAAAGTGAGGGTTAAAAGTTTATGGGGAGGAGAGGAAGATGGCAAAAAAGTTTACCCTTGAGGAGTTTTTAGAGTTACTCAAAAAGTACAATGTAGAGGAATTGGAAGGCGTTGAAATTGAAGGAGATTTGGAAATTGAATTTGAAGAGGGAGCAGGAATCGATCTAACAGCATTAACAGCAGCCTATACACTTTTAAGCGAATTTGGAAACTTTTTGTACCATTCTAATATGGCTCTGAGCTATTTGCAAAGACTATCTGCAATGCTCGGAATTCCTACGCCATTTGCTATGCCTGCTATGCCTCCAGCTCCAGCAGTTCCTGAAGTAGCGCCTCCGATTCCAGAGGTTAAGATACCTGAGAAACTTGTTGAGGCTAAGTTTGAGCCGTACAAGATGGAGTATCCTGGAACAATTGAGGAGGTTACGTTGGGAGCCACAAAAAGTGAAGGTGGGACAAGAGGATACACTGTTACAGTTGGAGGTGAAAAAAGTCTGCCATTCTATATATTCGATGCAAAGCAGGAATATCTGCCAGTAATAGCTGTTGACGTTTTTGATATGAGGATTGGATTGGCTAAGGCAGTGAGAATGCACTACGATGACGTTATGGATGATCCAGCAGAATGGGCTAAGAAAGCTGTTGATAAGTTCGGTGCTGATTTGGTGACTGTACACTTAATTAGTACAGATCCACTACTAAAAGACACGCCTGTCAATGAGGCTGTAAAGGTTTTGGAGGATGTTTTACAGGCTGTAAAATGCCCAATAATAGTTGGTGGGAGCGGTAATAAAGAAAAAGATCCAAAAGTACTTGCTAAGGCTGCAGAAGTTTGTGAAGGGGAAAGGATAATGCTTGCATCAGCTACACTGGATGAGTGGGAGATGATAGCAGAAGCAGCTAAAAAGTACGACCATGTTGTACTTTCTTGGACGCAGATGGACATAAACAACCAGAAGACTTTGAACAAGTATCTGTTAAAGAGGGCTGAGGTGCCAAGGGAGAACATAATTCAAGACACAACAACTGCTGCATTGGGTTACGGTTTGGATTACGCATACACGACAATGGAGAGAGCTAGAATTGCTGGTTTGAAAGGTGATGCAGATTTGGCATTCCCAATTTCAAGTGGTACAACAAATGCGTGGGGTGCAAGAGAAGCTTGGATGACAGAGTCGCCAATTGAAGGTGATTCAGACTGGGGTCCAAGAGAGTTGAGAGGTCCGATTTGGGAAATTGTTACAGGTTTAACCTTGGCTTTAGCAGGCGTGGACTTGTTCATGATGATGCATCCCGGAGCTTGTGCTACACTTAAAGAAATCTCAAACACGCTCGGCGGTAGAATAAAAGGTGGAGTGGCAGATCCTGGAGAATGGATCTTCATGGAGGGGTGAGAAAATGAAAGTAAAAAGTCCGCTCGAAATTTACAATTATCTGCCAAGAACAAATTGTGGTGAGTGTGGATACGACACATGCATGAGCTTCGCCGCACACATCATAGATAGATCTGCCAAAGTTTTGCAGTGTAAGCCGTTAGTTGAAGATGCTGAGAAAAACCCAAAGGCTAAGGAGACGTTGGAAAAGCTAATTGAAATTACATCACCAGAGATTGCAGAAGTGATCATAGGGACGGGTGATAACGCTGTCAAGATTGGTGGCGAAGAGGTGTTGCACAGGCATGAGCTTACATTCTTCAATCCAGTAGCCTTCTTCTACGATGTGTGGGACACAATGGATGACAAGGATTTGGATGAGAGATGTAGTAAGGTAGTTGAATACAAGAAATTCTATGTTGGGCAATTCTTAACACTCGATGGAATTGCTGTAAGATGTACATCAAACGATCCAAAGAGGTACAGAGAAGTGGCAAAGAAGGTTGCAGGCTATGGAAAGCCGATGATATTGGTTTGTTTAGATGCTGAATGTATGAAAGCTGCCTTGGAAGAGGTTGCTGATACCAAACCATTGATTTATGCCGCAACTGAAGGGAACTGGAAGGACTTCTTAAAGCTTGCTTTGGATTACAAGGTGCCAGTAACTATAAGGGCAAAAGATCTCAATGTGTTGAAGAGCATCGCAAAAACGTTTAAAGAGGCAGGAGTTGAAGAGATTGTTTTAGACCCAGTTACTGAACCGCTTGGAGAAGGATTACAAGGAACGTATGAAAGAGTCATTCAGCTTCGCAGAACAGCAATTCTGGCTGAAGATAAGGATGTTGCATATCCAATAATGATAACACCCATTGCTGCTTGGCTGATGGATGCTGATGATGTTACAAAAGCTTACTGGGAGACTGTAATAGGTTCAACGTTTATTGTAAAGTATGGAGACATAATGATCTTCAGGAGCTTAGAGCCGTATTCTGTAATGCCTTTAGTGTTACTGAACTATAACATCTACACAGATCCAAGAACTCCAGTTCAAGTTGAGGCTGGACTTAAGGAAATAAACAATCCTACCTCGGATTCGCCGGTATTTATAACAACCAACTTTGCTTTGACATATTATACGGTTGAGAGTGATCTTACAAGTGGTGGAATTTCCTGCTGGTTACTTGTTTTGGATACAGAAGGTTTAGGTGTAGAAGTCAGTGTAGCAGGTGGAGCTTTCACCTCTGGTAAAGTAAAAGATTTAATTGAAGAGACAGGAATTGCCGATAAAGTTAATCACAAATATCTTGTGATTCCAGGTTTAGCAGCAAGGTTAGCAGGGGCAATTGAAGACGATACGGGCTGGAATGTATTAGTTGGTCCAGTGGATTCTGGAAGAATCAAAGGCTGGTTGGAGAAAAACTGGCCACCAAAACCTAAGGAAGAATAACCTTATATTTTTTATTTAGTTGCACTTATGAGAATTAAGTTTTTGGGGACCGGGGTAGCTGTACACAACAGCAAAAAAGCCCAGAGCGGAATTTTAATTGAGGATGAATCAAGGATTCTGGTTGATTGTGGAATAGGCACTTTTTTAAGGCTTGAGCAGGCGGGAGTAGATGTTAGGGATTTGGATGCTATCCTTATCACGCACAATCATCTTGACCACAACGGGGATTTGTTGGCTATACTGAAGGCAAGATGGCTCCTAAACTCAGATAAGATTGAAATATACGGGCCAAAGGGGACGAAACAATTTTTAAATGATTTGTTGAACGTTTATAAATATTTAGATGGAAAAATAAAATACGAGGTTTTTGAGAATGACAAATTTTGGATAAACGAATTTGAGATAAAGACGATTAAAACATTCCATTCAATCACGAGTCAGGCTTATGTTGTAAATGATAAAGTTGTAATCAGCGGTGACACTAGAGCATTTAAGGAGCTTATGGAAGTGGATTGCAATGTTTTGATTCACGAGTTGTCGTTGCCTTTTGGATATGAGGCAATAGACCACACAACTCCGGAGAATTTACTTGAAAATCTGAAATACTGCAAAGCTGAAAGGATATACCTGACACACATCTATCCGATGGCTTACGAAATAATTGACGAAATAGTTGGTTATCTGATGCAGAGTGGTAAAGAAATTCTGATTGCCAGGGATATGGACGAATTTGAAGTTTGAAGATTGCATTTTAATATTAGATATATTACTATAACACAACCCCACCTCAACCTCAGTAAAGCATAAAGAGCTTACAACCATTCCAATTCCTCAGATTTAAACAACTAATCGAACAGAATCTTAATTCCTTTGCTTTAGCGAAGAAAACACAGATTCAGCAAAGGTTTGATGTTCAAACTTCTAAGGAAACAAGCAGAAGGTTGCACCGTTCTGTTTTATTTTTGATGTAACAATACCTCAAAAATAACTTTATTTAGTGTCATCTCGTATAAACACTGCATGAACAGATTGGAAAAAGAAGGATATCAGAATCGCTGGAATAAATTGTGCATCATGCGTTAAGGCTATTGAAGTAGCGTTGAAAAAACTCGAAGGAGTTGAGAGTGTTTCCGTCAATCTTGTCACCGAATCTGCTCAAGTTGAATATGACCCCTCCAAGATAAATCTTGAAAAGATAATTGAGACCATAAAAAGCATAGGCTATGGTGTTTTAGAAGATGAGAAAGTCATAACTGTGAAGATAGGTGGAATGAACTGCATCATGTGTGCTAAAGCCATAGAGGTTGCAGTTAGCAAATTACCGGTTAAAAGCGTTGATGTCAATTTTTCTACACAATCCGCCCGAATCGTGTTCGACCCATCACTTACAAACATAGAGGTCATAAAACAGGCGATAGAAAGTGTTGGATATCAATTCCTCGGTGTTGATGTAGATATAGATGATTACGAGCGCATCGCACAAATGAAGAAAAGATTATTTTTTGCCGCTACAATAGGAACAACCCTTCTAATTCTAACTTACGGAAAATTTGTTGGGCTAAACGTACCTTTTAACAAGTGGGTACAACTTATTCTTGCATCTGCAGTGATGCTCTATTCGGGCAAAGAAATGTTTTCAGCAGCAGTAAAGGCATTAAGCAACAGAATACTAAACATGGATGTCATGTATTCAATGGGTATTGGAAGCGCTTTTGCAGCAAGCATTCTATCAACTTTTGGCTTTTTACCACCAGATTACCTCTTCTTCGAAACATCCGTTTTACTTTTAGCATTTCTCATGCTTGGCAGGAGATTCTTGAAACCATGGCGAAGAGTAGGACGAGTGAGGCAATAAAGAAGCTGATGGGTTTACAGGCAAAGACAGCAGTAGTGGTTAGAGATGGTAGAGAAATAGAAGTGCTAATCAAAGATGTGGAAGTTAATGACATTGTAATCGTCAAACCGGGAGAAAAGATACCGGTTGATGGTGAAGTAACAGAGGGGAAAGTTATGTTGATGAGTCGATGATTACTGGTGAGCCAACTCCAAACCTCAAAAAAGTTGGTGATGAGGTTGTTGCAGCCACGATAAACAAGAACAGCTTTCTAAAGATTAAAGCTACGAGAGTTGGAAAGGATACGTTGCTTTCACAAATTATAAAGTTAGTAGAAGAGGCAATGGGCAGCAAGCCTCCAATACAGAGGCTGGCTGATAGAGTAGTCACATACTTCATCCCGATAGTTCTAACAGTAGCGATGGCATCTTTTGTTTACTGGTACTTTATTACCAACACCCCAGCAATATTCGCCTTTACAACTCTCATATCAGTCTTGGTTGTGGCATGTCCTTGTGCTTTTGGTTTAGCAACACCTACAGCTTTAACTGTTGGGATGGGAAAAGGAGCGGAGCTTGGGATACTTATAAAACATGGGGATGCTCTTGAAGTGGCAGGAAAAGTTAGTGTTGTTGTCTTTGACAAGACTGGTACACTTACAAAAGGGAAACCAGAGGTTACAGACATTGTGACTTTTAATGGTAGCAAAGTAGAGGTGTTGAGGATTGCTGCAATAGCAGAAAAGAGAAGCGAACATCCACTGGCAGAAGCAATAGTTCAGAAAGTTATGGATGAAGGAATAGATGTTGAAGACCCTGAAAAGTTTGAAGTTGTTGCAGGTAAAGGAACTGTTGCCTCATTCAATGGTAATCGCATAATAGTTGGCAGTAGAAAACTGATGCTCGAAAATGGACTTGTTATTAATGAAGATTTAGAAAAAACTTTACAAGAGCTTGAGAGAGAGGCAAAAACAGCTATTCTTGTTGCTTCAAACGGCAAAATTGTTGGAGCAATTGGCATTGCAGACACGTTAAAGGAATTTGCATTGGATGCTATAAAAGCCCTACACAAAATGGGTAAAAGGGTGGCGATGATGACAGGAGATAACAAAACGACTGCTATGGCAATAGCCAAAAAAACTCGGAATAGACGTTGTCATTGCAGAAGTCCTACCCCACCAGAAGGCTGAAGAGGTTAAAAGATTGCAAAACAAAGAAATCGTTGCATTTGTTGGTGATGGTATAAACGATGCTCCCGCTTTAGCCCAAGCTGATTTAGGAATTGCTATTGGAGGTGGGACAGATATAGCCATTGAGAGTGGCGATGTTGTGTTAATGAGGAATAACCTTAAAGATGTTGTAGCTGCAATTCAACTTAGCAATAAAACACTCAACAAGATTAAACAAAACCTTTTCTGGGCAATGATATACAACACCATACTAATATCCGTTGCGGCTGGTTTACTGTATCCTATTTTTGGATTGATTTTTAGACCGGAATGGGCTGGAGCGGCAAATGGCTATAAGCAGTGTAAGTGTTGTGACAAATTCGTTGTTGATGAAGAACTACACACCACCAATTAGGAGGTGAGGATGTGAAGGTTAGACTTGAACTATCTGGACTTTCATGTGGTGGTTGTATAGGTGTAGTTAAGGCAACCCTAGAAAATGCTGGAGCTAAGGTTGAGAAAATTACCCTTAAAGAGGTAGAAATCGAGATTGAGGGTGATGTAGAGAAGTACTTGAAAGCAATCAAAGAAGTAGGCTACGATGCAAAGCTAAAGGGTAAAAGCTAAGGTAAATGTTTTAATAAAACTGTGTTAGATTAACAAACACGTAATAAGGAAGTAGTTTAGCTACTTCACATTTATTTGTCCCCTACTTTTTATGGACTTTTATGGATGGGCATAAATTGCAACCAATTCTTCCCCATCAAACTTTTCAAGCCTGCAAAAGGCAAACCTCTCAAATTGAACCACATTACCAACGTCATCCAAAACATTTTTCTCCGCTAAACCCTCGTATTTTTCAAATCCCAAAACGACGCATGGAATTGTATCATTCTTCGGTAGCCAATGTATTATGTTTTTGCCCTTCTTTACCTCCCCCAATTCATAACTAACAAATTCAGTCTTTCTATTTGCCTTATCGATTAATCTAATATTGCAGAAATCCTTTAATCGAAAAATCTCACCCTCCTTAAACATCTCAAAGTCATCCTTAGTTATATAAACTGTGTCGCTCCCTTTAAGCACCCTAAACCTGTTTGCATCGTTTGGATTTAAAGGAATTTTAACCTCTTTCGCCTCAACACCCTCTATTCTCACTTCAACAGGATTCCAGACAAAGAAGTACCTGTTTGCCTTTGCATCAACAATCTTCCTGTTTTCAGCATACAGATTTTTCATGCTAACTGCCACGTCATTTTCACTAACACCCAACGAGATGAAGAAGTTTTTTATTGCCTCAGCCTCAAAACCCCTCCTCCTCAAAGCTTTCAGTGTTGGCAATCTAGGATCATCCCATCCCGAATACTTGCCAGCTTCAATGTCCTTTCTTATGCCACTCGTTGAGAGCTTACCGAATTCGTGGATTTTTACCCTTCCCCAGTGTTTTGTAATTGGGTACTCCCAGCCAAAGTACTTGTAGATAAATCTCTGTCTTCTCTCAGAATCTATCAAATCCTTTCCCCTTATGATGTGTGTCACACCATTCAGGTGATCTTCAATTGCCGATTCAAAATCCAAGGTTGGATAAACATGAAATGAATCTTTAACTAAAGGATGAGATTCATAAATTATCCTAAAAGCAACCCAATCCCGTATAGCTGGATCCTTGTGCTTCATGTCTGTTTTAATTCTAATTACAACTTCTCCTTCCTTATACTTACCATCAAGCATCTCCTGCCAGATCTCCAAAGCCTTCTCACCATCTGTGTCTCTGTGGGGACATTCAACCCCTTTGTCCCTGAACTTCTTAAATTCCTCCTTTGAACAAAAACAAGGATAGGCTTTCTCCATTTTTAGCAACTTCTCAACGTATTCATAGTATATCGGAATTCTCTTCGATGCATAAATTATCTCATCTGGCTCATAACCCAGCCATTTACAATCCTCTACGTACCAATCGTAAGCCTCAAGCATAGGTCTCTTTGTTCTTGGATCGGTGTCATCAAACCTGAGAATGAACTTTCCATCGTACATCTTCGCATACTCGCCGTTGACGATTATACCTCTGGCAGAGCCTAAAGTTGGGGGTCCGTTTGGGTTCGGAGCGAACCTCATCACCACTTTTCCTTTTTCAGCGTTTTTTAATGGGAGCAAAGCCTTGGTTTTTACTTCCTCTTTTCTCTCTTCTTTATACTTATCGAGCAGTTTTGCCTTAGTTTCATCATCCAAGCTCTCAAACTCCTCAATGCATTGCTTGATCAACTCCAAGACCTCCTTTGGATTCTTTCTTAACTCTGGATTCTCAGCCATCACTTTTCCCATTACTGCCTTCTCGTTAGCTTTGCCATACTTAGCGGCGTTCTGAACCACGTACTTCATTATAGTATCTTTCATCGTTGTTTGGATGACAAGAGGATTTTTAAATAAATCGTTATACATGCATAAATTCCGAGAACAAAACTTCAACAACGCGAATGCAGAAATATTAATATTTTCTGTGAAAATATTAATTAATTCAAAAATTGGTTTAAAATCGAAGAGTTTGGGCTGTATTCCTTAAAAACTAATTAAATCTAATTTTTTTGAGCTATTTTGAACAATTCTTTAAACTAATTTACTGTTTTAGGCTTTACAAAACTAATCAAACATTGCGAAAAATTTAAAAATCAAAATATCACAGGAATATTTCAGTCTGTAAGATGAGAAATCGTTATAATTCAAGATTTTGTGAAATAAAAAGATAAAAACGTGTGTAAGCGATGAAAAAAGAAAAAAATGCCCGTATGGGCTTTAAAAAACGGGGTGAAAAATGATGGGGGATGACCATGATAGTGGGGAGGCACATAATTGCGGAATTGTATGGAGTTCCAAAGGAGCTGATTTCAAATGAGAGCGAGGTAAGGAGGATCATTGAGGAGGTGGTGGAAGAAGCTGAGCTTACGAAAGTTGGAAGTGTGTATAAACAGTTCAATCCCCACGGCGTTACGGGCGTTGTTTTGATTGCCGAAAGCCATGTGTCCATACACACATGGCCGGAATACGAGCTTGTTAATCTCGATGTTTTTACGTGTGGGGATGTTAGCAAGGTTGAAAAGGCTTTTAGGCTGTTTTTGCAAAAGTTCAAGCCCAAGTCTTACAGACACTATGTCTTAGACAGGGGATAGTCAAAAGACTAAAAACCCCTAAAAAGAGGTAAAAGATGAGCGAAATGAGAAGAATTAGAAATCAGATCCTCCAAAAATTGTACTTAGGGGACATTAGCGTTTACGAGCTTATTGACAGTCAGGACGCAAGCCTTAAGGAGTTTTTTGAACTCATGCAAGGTTTAGAGAAGGATGGATTTATCTCCGTTGAAAAAGGGTTGGTTAGCTTAACTGAGAAAGGGTTAAAAGAGTGCAAATCGCTAAATTTGAAAAAAATTTCAAATTTTGTTTGCAACACTTGTGATGGCACTGGATACCAAATCTCAGACTACTTTAAAGATGTCTTCAAGAAATATTCAGAAATAGCCAAAGACAGACCTGAGGCAATAGAGAAGTATGATCAGGGGTTTATCAGCTTGGATGGAGTTATCAAGAGAGTCGAGTTAATCTACGAGAGGGGGGATTTGGTAAATTCGAGAATGTTCATCGTTGGAGATGATGATTTATTGAGTATTGCAGCATCGCTAACGGGCTTTCCGGAGAAGGTTGTGGTGGTTGATATTGATGATAGGCTGATAGATTTTATTAATGAAATTGCAAAGGAATACAAGCTTCCGATTGAGGCTATGGTTTACGATGTTCAGCAAGTATTTCCTGAAGAGCTGAAAGGGAAGTTTGACATTTTTGTTACAGACCCCGTCGAGACCATCCCGGGCTTAAAGCTGTTTTTGTCGAGAGGAGTCTCAACGTTGAAAGGAGTTGGCTGTTCAGGTTATTTCGGCATTACAACACTTGAAGCTTCAAGAAAGAAGTGGTATGAGATCCAGAAAATTATTCATGACATGGGATTCATCATTACAGATTTGAGAAGGCGTTTCAACGTTTATCCGCAAGATGATAAAAACTTCTTCAGATTTCAGGATAAACTGCCAATTGTGAAAAAAATAGGGGCTAAAATTGACTATAACTGGTATAGATCGACTTTATACAGGATTGAAGCTGTTAAGCAACCAAAACCTGTTGTGGAGGGAGAGATGATGATTGACGAGAAAGTTTACAAGGATGATGAGAGTTGGGCTACCCCTTACTGATTCTATCTTTTTCTGCTTTATCTCCAAAAAGCGTTTGAAAAGCCTCATTTGCACATGTTGTTGTTATACTTACAGCTTTGGATATGCTCTCCATTGAAGTGTTGTAATCGGCAAAATTTAAATTTGAGATCAAATCGAGTATATCTTTAAACCTTAAATCTTTGGTCGAGTTTAAAGCAATTCCGACTTCTGTCAGCAATGCTTGGAAGTACTGCTCCAGCATTTTCAATGCTCCAGTAAATTCAGCATCCTTAAAACCCTTCAAAGCCACAAGCATCTTTGAGCCTATAATTAGCTCTGACTTGATTCTTTCAGAGTGTTTAAGCAGATTCATCATTTCGTACATACTCAAATTAGTTTTTAATCATATATAAGTTTGTGAGTCGTGGTTGTAAGTGGTGTGTTTTATTATTTCATAATCTCCTTAATCCTTGATTTACCAGGAGGTAAAAACTTCATAATCTCATCGGGAGTTGCTATACTCCTCACCAAATGCTTTTCACCCTCTTTAGCCATTGAAATCAGCTTAAATGCTATTTCTTTAGATAGCTCATTGGGCGATTCGTTTCCAATGTCCAATTCAACGTAGTAGTCGCAATATTTCTTAACGGCAGTTATTGGGCCTCCAAAAACCCTAAATTTGTCCATTTCAACACCCACACCACAAGAAACAGAAGCTTTAATGTATTCCCTCTTTCCAACAATGTAAAAGCTACCCTTTGGCAAGTACTCCCCAGCTTTAGCAGTTCTTTTAACCTGCTCAGGTTTTACGTAGTAAACATCTCCACCATACTTTCCTTCTTTCCACAATGCTGAGTACGTCACAGCAAATTTTGCTGCTTCAATCAAGCTTTGTTCTGGGGCATTTTGCCCATTCTTTAAAATTGTTGCTGGTGCTCCGGGAGTTTGTGTGTGGAAAAATAGGTCATTGGTTTCAAGATACTTTGAAACGATTTCTTCGTTCATTGCCGCATTTCTTCCTCCAATAACCAGAAAGCCGTCTGAAGTTACAAACCATCTAAATCTCTCAAACCATTCACGCTTTCTAACCACCCTTATGCTTTCCACATACTTTTTAGCTTCAATTTCTTCAACTTTTTCCATGTCCTCCTTCGTTTTCTCAATAGCCTTCAATAAACCATCCAACTTCTCTTTAATCTTCTTAGCCTTGTTGTAGTACTCATCAGCAATCTGGTGAATCGTCTTGTTTAAGCTCAACTCAACGGGATATTCAAGTTCAATAGTTATACTGTTGTTTTTTGGACTTACAGATTTGATTAGTGAGATTACCCCTTGTTTATCCTTGTTTTTATCCAAGAAGTTCCTTATCTCATCCCAAGACATCTTTTCCCTTGCTTTTTTAAATGCATCCATTATTTTCTCAATTGTTGAATAATTTTCGTAAATCAAATCTCCAATTCTTTTATACTTCTCTATCTCCTCCTCAAACCTCTTTTTGGTTTCAAATTGCATTTCTAATCTTTTTTTCAGTTTTTCCAATTTCTCTGACTTTTTCTCTTCCATCTCAGCCATTTCGACTATCTTTTTTGAGTAGAATTCATCTAATGCTGAATTAAATTCATCAAAAAATTTCTTTTCGTATTTTTCGTAGTATTTCAGGCTTAAGGGTACGACATCGTGGTAATTTCCATCTTTGATTATTATTTGTGGTTCTGGTTTTTCCACTGCTTTAAAAAGAGATGTGACCACATTCTTTATTTGGCTGACTTCTCCATCGCTCAACTCCTCAACCTTCCTGTTTTTGTCGATGTTTGCCCTTAAACAAACCTCCTCAGCATACAAACCGCCTAAACCAATATTTGCCAAAGCCCTAACGATTTCTTTGTCTTTAGTCCCATCAATATAATCAACCAGTTCAACGGGATTTCTTGGTTCAGGAAACCTATACACTTCTTTTGGCTTAAATCTGAACTTTAATGGCATAATTATCTCCAAATCTTCGTTTGCAAGTATTACGTTGCCTTTGGAGAACAGTTCAGCAATTATCGTCTTCTTTTCTTCTTTTCTCTCAATTTCAATTTTAACAATCCTATCAAAATCGTACTGCTCTATTTTTCTAATTCTTCCTCCTTCCAAATGCTTCCTCAAAATCATTGCAAAACTTGATGGGAATCTTGGACTTTGTTTGGGGAATTTTGTGAGGTGTATTCTCCTTCCAGCCTCGATTATGAGGTCTTTTCTTCCCTCTTTCGAGTAAACCTTAATCCTAATTTCGTCAGGTGGGTAATGATAAATCTTCTCGATTTTGCCATCGATTAGTGCTTGCAGTTCATTCACACAAGCCCTTATGTCAAATGAAGACATTGATATCATCTTAGTTGGTTTTTGTGTTGGGAATTATATATGCTTCTCTAAGTTTTTAAGCGTCTCTCACTTTTTATTACTACACAGATTTGATGTTTTCTTTTCCACTAATCTAATAGCTTTTCATATAGCAATGTGTATAACAAAAAATTCTAAGAAAAATACTCATAACTAAACCAAAAGTGTTAAGTAAAAATTCGATTACACAAAACATGGAAAAAGGATTAGAAACAATTAAAGCACTCTCGTACAGCCTCTCTAAGCTTAAGATACTAGAAGTGTTAAACAAACCCCAAAATTTATCGGAAATTTCTGAATCTCTAAAAAAGGCTAAACCAACGGTTGCACCACACTTAAAAACCCTAATCGAATTGGGTTTAATTGAAAGGGACAACGAGATGTATGTAATTTCAGAAATTGGAGAAGTAGCTTACAAAAAGCTTGTAGAAATTATCAAATTTTTCGATGTTGTTGCAAACTTAAAAAAGTTCTTTAAACAACACGATTTAACACCCATACCAGATTTTTTACTAAAAGACATTTATATGCTCTATGGTGGAGTAGTTTTTGAAAAAGAAAATCCATACGAATTTCATAAAGAATGGTGGAACATTCTTCTAAGCTCAAGATGGATTTATGGTTTGTCTTCCGTCTATCACAAGGACTTTCCCAATATTTTTACTGAATTATCAAAGAAAAAGGAGGTCAAGCTAATCGTAACCGAGAGTATATTTGAGAGGATTATAGAAGTGAACGAAAGAGAATTGAATGAATTCTTAAACAGAGGAGAGATGTTTGTGTGCAAGAGTGTTAAGCTGACTTTCGTCACCGCAGAAAAAGGTTTTACAATGAACCTTTACGAAAACTCCTACGATGCTTCTCAAATCCTGATATGCAAAACCAAAGATGCAGTTGAATGGGGTTTAAAGCTTTTCAGTTATTACTTATCTCAATCAAGAAGGGTTGAATTATGAATTCAGCCTGAGAAATTTTCGGTTTTACTTTTAGTATGGTGTAGAATCCAAAAGCTTGAGTGGAAAATTCACTGTTAGGACAAAGCTCAAAAGATGTGGTGAGGATTGAGAAGTTATCCAAATTTAATTCCCAATCTAATCCCATATAATGCTATCAAGATGTTTCCAATTAGTAGCATACCCAATATCACTAAAGCAACACCACCAAAGGATGTTAACACAAAAATCAAAAATAAATAGTATATGATTATATACCCAAAACTTATGGTGTATAAGGTCCCATCACTAAACTTAATTTTAGCAACTCGAATTGCTACAGGAACGAGAGTTGTCCCTGCTAAAACAGGAATTATAAAAAGAACAACTAAGGCAATTAAGGATAGACCCTCCTGCAACACATAACCACTATTATTGGCAATTAGAACGAACAAAACGAATGCATTTAGCACAAGAGATACTAAACACCACTCAATATAATCTCTGCTTTCAGATGAAACCATATGGATTCACCCTTTAATGAATTGATATAGAAAATGGATCGTACTGTAACCAATCTACTAGAATTTGGTTTGCTGCTTCTAGATATGACTTATATTTATCACTATCACCCTTGTTAAGAGATTCGAAAGCTTTTGAAATTTTATCTCCTAACTCTGATAACCAATAAATGTTATTATTTGCTGTTATCGTTCTAGTAATAGCTTTAGCTTCATTATCAGACCCTATTTTCCAAAATATTTTTACAGCTTTACTAGCTTTAGATTGTCCAGTAGAGATACGTTCTGATGCTTTTTTGGCTTTCGATGCGACTTCGATGCACCAATCACTACACTTTGGTATAAATGTTGTATCTAAATAATATATCTTTCTTTTAGTAATTTTTACATTTGGATTTATATCTTTATCACCAACAGATATATCAAAATGAGGAGATTCGATTTCTTTCTCCTTCAAAATATCCTTACTTTGGAGAATATGCAGAACTTCTGACATCTCATCAATACCAGTTTTTATTTCTATTGATCCTTGTTGTATTAATTCCTTAGCTTCTTTATAGTAGTCTTCCTTAGACTTCATAATGCCCAAACATCCAGAAAACAATAGAGATATTGAAAGTATTAATACAAATAACACAAAAATTCTATATGTTCCAAACATCAACTCACCCCTTCTCGTTCTTTTATCTTTTCTATGGCCTCTCTTGCAAGTTGTGATATTTTGTACTCTTTAGATACAGGCCCTATGCCTTTTATCTCACCAACCTCTATTTCAATTACTGTATCTTCATCCAACAACTTTTCCAATTCTGGGATAATGTTTTTATCACCTATTTCTCCAAGAAGCAATATTGCAAAATACCTTATGTTTTGGAGTTTTCTTTCTTTGTTGTGTATCCAAATGAGCAATTGTTTAGTTACTTCTTCCCTGAATTTGTAGTCCCTTTTTAATTTATGAATTAAAAAATCAAAACCATCTTCTTGACTAATTGTGAGAATTTCTGCAATTTTGTCATCCACACCAAGGATAACACTATATAAGTCTGTGTAGTATGCTTTTTCAATGTACGTTTTCATTCTGTCAATTACTGGGTTAAGAACCACTCCTAAACCAATTGCTACCATTAATCCCAAAGGTCGATCAATGAAATGCTGAAAAGGCACTACTATGAAAGAGCTGAAAATAACAAAGATGTAGACAGCATATCCCATTCCTTTACTCACTTCGCCATGCCTGATACTCACAGGAATTGCAAGTGAGAATGCAGCGACAGACATCAAAGTGAGCGATCTTAAATTGAAACTCAGTATTAAAGTGAAGAAAAATACTAGCAGACATGGTAGAACAATAGTAAGCCCTCTAATGCCAGTTCTACCACCTACCAAAGCATAGGCAATGTCTTTTGCAGACATTTTAATCACCTGCAGCTCACTTCAGTTTCATACTTTAGCTTTGTCTGGCCTCTTAACGCATTCCAGAAAAGATCAGATAAATTTTCAAGAGATAGTACTATATATGTGTCCTTCACTTTACTGCCCCCTTTTGGGAGATCTCCAAAATCCACTGTGTTAGATCCGAGAACTTTTCCGTCTGGCGTTTTAACTACAACAGAAACTGTACAATCTTTTGCTTCAGTATCTCCAACGTTCATCACTTTTACCGTTAGTTTAAGTGTGATTTTCATGCTTGTAGCGTCAAAATCGTATGAATCTCCAATAATCTCGGATTTTACATTAGCCTTTTCCAATTGTAGACATCCCATACTCGCTACTGAAACAATTAATATACTCCAAATAAATCTAATAATCATTACTATCATTGGTATAATCGTATACTTTTTTGTTATATATTTTTTTTGGTATTATGACATATATAATATAACATTAATTAAAATAAATATTCGATATTAAGCAAATCATCTTTTCTCTAATAATTGACGGTATTTCTCTACACTCCTTATTTTATATTACTTCCAGTATCTTTGAAATCGTTTAAGAGGGTGATAATAAAACTTTTAACGGTAAAGAAAACGATGATAAGTGTATTGATTTTAGAGTAGAATGCTATGTTGACTCCCCAAGTCAGAGCAGTTACGAGATTCTTCACTCCGTAGCCCCTCTTCAGCCTGAAACCCTTTACGCCTTTGGAGTAAAGAAAACCGATAAATAGGGCGATGAATGGCATAAACGAGCTAAACAACACGAAAGATAGTAGTACGAAAAGTATAGCAAAGACAAATTCGTTTGATTCATAATCAAAACTCCTGTCGAGGATGTAAATAGCCAATGCGGTAAAGCAGAAGGCTAAGCACAACTTTAAATCGAAGGAATTTGATAACTGTTGGGCAAACAGAATTCTGAAGAAAGCTGAAACTCCAACAAACATCGAAGCCTTCAAAGCTTCCATGCTGATAATCAATCTTACCCCTACTTTTCTATAACTCTCCGAATGATTCATACTGTATCGAATAATTCGGACTACTTTTTACATTCATATCACTCGAATCATTCGAACTACATTTAATATTAAGACTTATTCGAATAATTCAGAAACATGTGAATAATAATAAACAATACAAAGAAAAAAATTAAATAATTGAATGCTTATTGTTGTTTGGTGGCAGAATGCAGAAGTTTAAGATAAACAATCTCGAAATAACAATAGCTGGAATCGATGGTTTGATTTTTGATTGATTTTTTAAATTATTAAAATATAAAAATGTAAATCATAATCGGATACTGATATCTAACTACCATCCTGTAAATCTAGTCAATCCTTCTCTCCATGCCTTTTCAGCTTCATCAACGTCTATCTCGAATGAACCAAAAGAGATCGTTTCATCGACAACGAAGCCTACATGCTTGGCTTTCAAACCTTTGCTGGCAAAGAAATCAATGTAATCCTTTAAATCCGACTCTTTAATTTCAACGACCCACCTCGTATTAGATTCTGAGAAAAGATCGACGTAATCCAGATTGTTTACAGATTCAAATCCTTTACTGCCAAAGCACATCTCCGCAATGGTTATAGCTAATCCACCATCTGAAACGTCGTGGCATGCGTAAACCTTGAAATTCTTGAAAGATTCTAACATCGCATTGCTGTAACTTTTGAGTTTTTCAGGAGACGTTCTTGGCACTAAAAAGCTTTTTTGATTTGTTACAGCTGAATAAACGCTACCTCCAAACTCCTTTGAGGTCTCACCAATTAACACAACCGCATTACCCTTCGTTTTGAAGTAGGAGGTTATTGCTTTTCTTATATCCTCAACAATGCCCACCCCAAGCAAAGTTGGTGTTGGCGGAATTGATTGATAAGGCGTCTCATTATAAAAGCTAACGTTACCACTAACACATGGCAGCCCAAAACCTGAAGCCATCCAACCTAAGGCTTTAACGCTCTCAACGAACTCTCCCATCCTTTCAGGTTTTTCAGGATTTCCAAAGTTTAGACAGTCTGCAAAGCTGTGAGGCTTTGAATTAACTGCAACCAAGTTCCTAACCATCTCATCGAATGTCGATGCAGTACCCCAATACGGGTCGATTTTTGTCTTCCAAGGGTTT